>JAABUU010000479.1_pt1 | contig 89510 bp, 94 predicted proteins | sample 5559301 | NCBI WGS metagenome assembly JAABUU01 (sample SAMN10711884, study PRJNA513360) | rock metagenome | isolation source: Antarctica rocks | place: Antarctica: Victoria Land, Richard Nunatak white
CGCTCCGTCGTCAGCACCGCCAAGGTCAACGGCCGCTCCGTCCTCGGTGACCTCCGCAACGCCCTCGCAACAGCATCAATCAGCGACACCGTCGCGCAGCCGGGGTGAGCAATTACATTCGGTGAGACGGGTCCAAGCTCGCAAGCGGGTCAGCTTTTTGCCGGCTGACATCAGTATTTTCCTTGTACTAATCGGCGTCGCCCTGCTTTTCGAGATGTTGGGCTGGCTTACTGTCGGTCAAAGTTTCCTCGCCAATACTCGGCGGCTGACGATCATGATCCTGCAAGTATCCGTGATCGGCGTCATCGCGGTCGGCGTCACCCAGGTTATTATTACGGGTGGTATTGACCTGTCGTCTGGATCAATCGTTGGCTTAACAGCGACGGTCGCGGCTAGCTTCGCGCAGACCTCGGGATGGAGCAAGGCTATCTATCCCGCCATGACCGGAATGCCCGCATCGGTGCCGATTGCAATCGGCATCGCTTTGGGACTATTGGCCGGGGTTCTCAATGGCCTGCTGATCGCGTACGTGAGGATTCCTCCGTTTATCGCGACGCTTGGAATGATGGTCTCAGCGCGCGGGATCGCAAGGCTTTACACGAAAGGCCAACCAATCTCAGGGGCAACCGACCAATTCATCCTCATCGGCTCCAACGTCCTGCCGATCGTGATTTTTATCGTTGTCGCACTCGTATTCCATGTTCTGCTGCGCTACAGCCGTTACGGCAAGTTCACCTATGCTATCGGTGCCAATATCAGAGCCGCTCGCGTTTCGGGCATCAACGTCGAGAGACACCTGGTTAAAGTCTATGCTGTCGCCGGGCTACTCGCCGGGCTTGCGGGCGTCGTTACCGCAGCTCGAGCGCAGACCGCGCAATCGAGCATGGGCATGAACTACGAACTTGACGCAATCGCCGCCTCTGTGATTGGCGGTGCGTCGCTTGCCGGAGGTGTGGGGCGTATCTCCGGCACCGTTGTCGGCACCCTTATTCTGGGGGTGGTGACGTCCGGGTTCACCTTTCTGCGCATCGACGCGTATTACCAAGACATCGTAAAGGGACTGGTGATCGTCGTGGCAGTCACCATAGATCGTTACCGCAATCTTAGGGGGGCCGGCTGATGGCAAGGATTGCTCACGTCGCGGCTTGGACATGCGACATCGAAAGCGGGTGCAGTTCTGGTAGGGAAACGCCTTGATCACGCTTCGTATCTCGCGCTTATGCGCGAGGACGCCGGGAAAGCCTTCCGCGGTGAACAAGCCTTCGTTCGATGCTCGCTGCCAATCCATGGTGCTGCCTAGAAGAAAGCGAGGGTTTCGACGCCGACGCCCGCCTGGACGGTTCGCAGCACCTCGATCTGCTTCAGGTCGCAGATGGAAAGCGTTCCGGCGTTCTGGTTGGCAATCACGACCGTGCGGCCATCGGGGTGGAACGCCATGTTCATCGGACCCTGGCCGAGATGCAGGAGCCGCTGTTTGCTGAAAGTCGAGCGTGAGGACCGTCGCGTAGCTGTCCGGGTCGAGGAACAGCACCTGGTTGCCCAGCTTGTCGATGGCGATCAGGCCGGTGCTGCCGGTCCGGAAGTTGGCATCGGCCATGTCAGGCCTCCCCGAAGAAGGCGGCCAACTCCTGGGCCGCTGCTTCTGGCTGCTCTTCAGGGATGAAGTGGCCGCAATGGGCCATCACGGCGCCACGGACGTCTTCGGCATAGGCGCGAAGCGGAGAAGCCATGTCGGCGATGGATCCCTGGTCGGCCCCGAGCGCCAGCACGGGCATCGCGAGTTTCTCCTTGGCGGCCAGCGCCCGGTTCTGCTGCGCCGACACGGCCGCGGCGCGGTAGGTGGCCAATCCGGCGCGCAGCCCGCCATCTTTGGTGAAGACGCGCAAGTACTCTTCGATATCGGCGTCGGAAAAAGCTTCGGGATTGGCAGTCTTGCGGCGCAGGAACCAATCCAGATAAGCCCGCTCCCGCCCACCGATCAGCATCTCCGGCAAGTCCGGTAGGCTGTGGAACGCGAAATGCCAGGTACGCCACGCCCGGTCCGGGTCGGTTGGCAAGGCGTCCGGCAAGGTGATGCCCGGAATGCCCGCATCCATCAGCACCATGCGCCGCACCTCGTTGCCGAATAGCGCCGCATAAGGGTAGGCGACCCAGGCGCCGACGTCGTGGGCAGCCATGCAGTAGCGGCCCACCCCAAGCTGCTGCAGCAGGCCGTGGACCGCTACGGCAAGGCTTTGTGTGTCGTAGCCACTGGCGGGACGGTCGGAGTCGCCCTGGCCAGGCAAGTCCGGTGCGATGATCCGGTATGTGGGCGCCAGCAATGCCATCACCTTACGCCAGGCGAACCAGCTTTCGGGGAACCCCGCCAGTAGGACGACCACTTCGCCATCTTCCTTGCCGCCCGTGACATAGTGCAGGCGCACGCCTTTGACGGTTGCGAACCGGTGCTGGAAGCCGGGCAGCGCCGGTTCGGGCCGGGACGTCGGGGCGGCTCGCACCAGCTTGACCGCAGAAGAGGATAGGTCCGGCTGTTGTGCGATCATGCGGCGTCTTCGTTGGTGGGGATATCAGGCCGTTCAGTCAGGAAGCAGATCAAGGCCAGCACCGGCAGGGCCAACCCGGCCTCCATCGCCAACAGCCAGCCACCATGGGCATAGGCCCAGCCGCCCAGCGCCGATCCCGCGGCGCCGCCCGCGAAGAAGGTCGCCATATACAGGCCATTGAGCCGGCTGCGGACCCCGGCGCCGAGCTGGTAGATGGCACGCTGGCCCAGCACGCCGTTCGCCGTCACGCCGAAATCCAGCAGCATTGCCGCGGTCACCAGCATGGCAAGCCCGAACTGGGATCCTCCTAGTCCGAGCCTGCCGAGCAGGAGGGCGCCGGCCACCGCGGCCATGGCCAAGCCGGTTGCCGGCCGGCTCCAGCCCCGGTCGGCGGCACGACCCGCGATGGGCGCCGCAACCGCGCCGGCCACGCCTGCCAAGGCGAACAGGGCGATACCGTTCTGCGACAGGTGAAAAGTATCGGCCAGGGACAGCGGCACCGCCGTCCAGAACAGGCTGAGGGCTGCGAACAGGCAGGCATGATACAGCGCGCGCCGTTGAAGGATGGGCGTTCGCGGCGCGAGCCAGCCCGTCGAGGCCAATAACCTGCCATAGCGCAGGCCGGGGGCAGGCTGGCGGGGCGGCGGGGCAAGACGCAGCATGGTCGCCAGCACGGCCGTCGTGGCCGCCGAAAGGGCGAACACGGCGTGCCACGACGAGGCCTGAGTGACGAGGCTCGCGGTTGGACGCGCCAGCATGATGCCCAGCATCAGCCCGCTCATGACGTTGCCGACCACCCGGCCCCGTGTGGCATCGGGCGCAAAGTGCGCTGCATAAGGCACCAGGATCTGCACCGACACCGAACCAAGTCCGATCAGCAGCGACGCCGCTAGGAACTGGCCGCATGCGTGGACAGAGCTGCGGCCGCCAAGGCCAGGATGGCAAGGCACAGCGCGCACAGGACCAAGCGCCGGTTCTCGATCAAATCGCCCAACGGCACGATGAGCAGCAAGCCGGCGCCATAGCCGAGCTGCGTCATCGTCGAGATCAACCCACCTGCGCCCGGCGACAGGCCGAGCGAGGCGCTGATCGGGCCGATGAGCGGCTGGGCAAGGTAGATGTTGGCGGCAATCAGGCCACAGGAAGCGGCTAGCAGCACGGTCAGCCAGGCGGGAGTGCCGGCCACGGCAGGCATCGGCCGGGCGACGGTTACGGACGCGCTCACGCCAGCACCCGCATGGCCTGGTCTACAACCGCCATCATCTCGGCCCGGCTCCGCCCAACTTTGCCGACCAGCCGCAAGCCTTGCAGGAAGCACAGCAGGGCGCGGGCGGCAGACTCCGCATCGACATGCGAGGGGATGGAGCGGTCCGTCTGGCCAAGCTGGATGAGGTCCCGCACCTGCGTCTCGACCCGCCCCAGCGCCGCCGCGACCAGTCCTGCCATCTCCGGCTCATAGGTGGACAATTCGGTCGCGCCTGCCACGACAAGGCAGCCACGCTTGCCCTCGTCGCCCAGCGACGCCTCGGCGTAGCAGGCCAGCATGGCGCGAAGTTTGCCTCGCCCGCACGCCTCGGCCTCCAGGACCTGCCGCATGTGGGCGGTGCGACGGGTGGTGTACCGATCGAAGGCGGCGAGGAACACGGCGCGCTTGTCGCTGAACGCCTTGTAGATGCTAGCGGTCGCGAGCTCCATCGCGGCGCCGAGATCGGCCAGCGACGCCGCGTGGTAGCCGCGCTCGCGGGACACCAGCACGGGGGCGGCCGGGTGCGCGCCGATGGGCGGTAACTTCGGGTTGGGTTCGCATAGGATGTCGCCCGGTGCTGGTCCATGCGGAACGTAACCCGTCGCCGAGCGTCGCCGATAGCTTTCGACGTTCATTTTGACGATGTCCGAATGGCGGACCAAGCGATCGAGGACGGCGTTCGTGTCGCTTGCTGATCAGCTCGAACAGCACGGAGGTTTCGGCCTGGTCCTTGCGAACGTAGGACAGGTCGTCGAGCACGAGCAGGTCGCAGCGGTCGAGCTTGGTGAGCGCGGCCTCAAGGGCGAGGTCCTGTCGCGCGGCCTGCAGTCGTTGCACCAGTTCGGTGGTCCGGGCGAACAGCACGCGATAGCCGTTCTCGACCAAGCTGCGCCCGAGAGCGGCGGCGATGTGGGTCTTCCCTTCGCTGCCATTCCACACGCTGCGCACGCGGAACCTTGGGCAGCTCCGCCCGAGCCCGGCGGCCCGAACAGCGCAGGTTCTTGCCTTTTTTCAGCCAAGCATCGCCGGAGGCTAACGCTGCCACGCGCACGTCATACAGCGTGGCCTGGTGGGTGGTCCTGGCGAAAGATCACCTCGCGCTCAGGTCCGTGCAGCGCCTGCCAGTTCCGGACGCGGCGCTCCAGGGTTCGGCGCACCCCGGAAGCAAGATCGGGATGACGGCGGAGCATCTCGTCGAACACGGCAATGGGCCGCAGCCCGGGGCAGACCGCGGCATGGGAACGATCTCGGCATCCCAGATCGCCGCCAGCGGCTCCGGGCGGCTCGTTGCGGCGGAGGGGTCTGCCCTGACCGCCACGGCAACCCAACATCTGCACCGAGGATGCGGAAGGACCCAAAAAGCAGTAGGCTGCCGGCAACAATCCGGCTGTGTCGAACCGCAACCCCTGGCAATGCGCAGCCTGGCAATGCGCAGCCTGGCAATACGCAGTCTGGCGAATGCTTGCGGCGGGCTGTGTCCGGGATCATCTATCGGGCAACGCCGCCGAAGTTTGCTCCAGCCGAACGCCGATGTTGAACACGAGGACGCAATGCCCGACACGCCCGTCACGAACCTGCCCTTGTCGATCTCCGGCACCCCGGCCACGCAGCGCTGGGAGCCCGACCGCAGCCAGCGGGTCGATGCGTGGCCGATGCCGCCGCTGCTGCTGGCCCTCGCGCGCGGCCTCGTGTGCCGCTGCCCGGCGTGCGGCCAGACGAAGCTGTTCCGCGCCTATCTGAAGGTCGTGCCGGAGTGCCTGAACTGCGGCGCGCCGGTGGGCTTGGCGCGGGCCGACGACGCGCCGCCGTATTTCACGATTTTCATCGTCGGCCACATCGTCATCGGCGGGATGCTGATGCTGGAAAACGCGGAGTCGCCGCCGCTCTGGGTCCATGCCGCAATCTGGCTGCCGCTGACGATCGTGTTGTCGCTGGGCCTGCTGCAGCCGATCAAGGGGGCCACGGTCGGCCTGATGCTGAAGCTCGGGATGCTGAAGACGCCCGAAGATGCCTGAGACGCTGGCGACCTTGCCGTTGCTTAGGCAGGTGACGGTCGCCGCGGAGCCGCTCCGCCCACTCTCGCCGCACCACGAGATCGAGCGCGTGCAGGCAGTTGCCGACTTGCAAAAAGAGCGTGGATTCGCCGCCTGCGAGCGCACGCCGGTCGCCGCCGAGGCGCTGCATGTGGAGGTCGCGCCGGGCCGGCTGACATTCGACCTGCGCCGGCTCGACGGCGGGTCGGTCGGCGCGCACGTGCTCGCCATGGGACCGTTCCGCGCCGCGATCCGCGAATACAACCTGATCGTGGACAGCCACGAGGCGGCGGTGATGACCGGCAGCGCCGAGCGCATCCAAGCGATCGACATGGGACGCCGCGGCCTGCACGATGCCGGAGCCGGGCTGGTGACCGCTCGCCTCGCCGGCAAGATCGCGGTAGACCAGGCAGCGGCACGGCGGCTGTTCACATTGATGTGCGTCCTGCAACGGCGCGACTGACCTGGGACGCGAACGATGAAGATAGCTGGAACGGCCTACCGCAGCGTGTGGGTCGACGCGGAAGACGGCTGGTCGGCGCGTATCCTCGACCAGACGCGCCTGCCGTGGGCGGTCGAGATCCTGCGTCTGACCGATGCCGCGCAGGCCGCGCACGCGATCCGCGTCATGCAGGTGCGCGGCGCTCCGCTGATCGGCGCGGTGGCGGCCTATGGCGTGGCCCTCGCAGTGCGCGCCGATGCGTCGAGCAATGCGATGGAGCGTGACTGCGCGATGCTGGCGGAGGCTCGCCCGACCGCGGTGAACCTGCGCTGGGCGGTCGAACGGATGCTGACCGTGCTGCGCAACACCCGCGTCGAGGACCGCGCCGCCGCCGCCTACGCCGAGGCCGCCGCCATCGCCGACGAGGACGTGGCGCAGTGCGCCGCGATCGGCCGGCACGGCGCCGAACTGATCGCCGACGCCGCGCGCCGCAACCCGGGGCGTCCGGTGGAGGTGCTGACGCATTGCAACGCCGGCTGGCTCGCGACCGTCGATTGGGGCACCGCGCTGGCGCCGATCTACACCGCCTTCGAGCAGGGCATCGACGTGCATGTGTGGGTGGACGAGACGCGGCCGCGCAACCAGGGCGCGGCGCTGACGGCGTTCGAGCTGGGCGGCCACGGCGTCGCGCATACGGTGATCGCCGACAACGCGGGCGGCCACCTTATGCAGCACGGCAAGGTCGACCTGGTGATCGTCGGCACCGACCGCGTGACCCGCGGCGGCGACGTCGCCAACAAGATCGGCACCTACCTGAAGGCTCTTGCGGCGCACGACAACGCAGTGCCGTTCTGGGTCGCCACCCCGTCCACCACGCTCGACTGGCGGGTGGGCGACGGGGCGGACATCCCGATCGAGGAGCGCGACGGCGACGAGGTGGCGCTGGTCACCGGCCGCACGGAGGCCGGCGAGATCGCCACGGTGCGGGTGATCCCGCAGGCCAGCGCCGCCGCCAACCCGGCGTTCGATGTCACGCCCGCGCGGCTGGTCACCGGCCTCATCACCGAGCGTGGCCGCTGCGCGTCGAGCGAGACGGGGCTGCTGGCGCTGTTCCCCGAGCGGCGCTGACATCGTGCGGCGTGCGGTGCGTCAAGCGGGGATGCTGATGCTGCTGGTGGCGCTCGCCGCCTGCGGCACCGCCCGGCAGCGGCCCGCCGCCCATGCGACGGCATCGCAGGCGTTTGCCGAGCTGCCGCACATCCCGGATTTCGCGGCCCGCCCATACGAGCCATTCAGCCGCGCCGCCGCGGTGGCCATTGCGCTCCGCGAGTGGCGGGTGTTCGGCCAGCCGGTCGACGACGACCCGCCCGACACCCGCCCGCCGCCGCAGCCGCAAGACAAGCCGGAGCGGCAGGAGGCGTTGTGGCAGCGGGTCGGCGAGTATTGGTACTTGGGCCAGGATGCCGACCGGCCGGAAGCCGAGTGGACCGGGATGCACAACCAGCACGGCGACGAGTTCCCCGCCGACGAGGACTCCAGCTATGCCTGGTCGGCGGCGTTCATCAGCTACGTCATGCGTACCGCGGGCGCCGCGAACCGCTTCCCATACTCGCCGGCGCACCACACCTACATCGACCTCGCCCGCACCAACGCCGGCGTCTGGGCGGTGACGGCGCTGCCGCCGGAAACCTACGCGCCGGCCCTGGGCGACCTGATCTGCCTGGCCCGCGCCAAGCGCCCGCTGCGCTACGCCGACCTGCCCGCCGGCGACTTCGCGGCGCATTGCGACATCGTCGTCGGCGTGGCGGCGGGAATGCTGAGCGTGCTGGGCGGCAACGTCGACGACGCGGTGACGATGAAGCACGTGCCGACGACCGCGGCCGGCACGCTGGCCGAGCCGGACGGCACCGTGGTCGACAGCCGCTATCCCTGGCTCACCGTGCTGCGGGTCGCCTACGCCCGTTAGGTTGGTGCCGTTGCAGAACGGTTCTGACGGATTGCATTTAACCCAGCCACGACATTCGTGCCGTCACCGCAAGGTGGTGTTTGAAGGGAAAGGCAGACGTTGCTTCGCGGTCAGTGCAGCGGCGGCTTTGCGCCCTGTGCGACCTGAAGTACCATCGGTGATCGATTGATAGGGGAGGCGGGGTGGAACCCGGCTACGATTCGAGCGCTGTCAGAGATATATGCGAACGTCACGAGATCGCTGTGGCCCAATTGGGGCAGGCTGCGGCTGCTGAACTCCAGATGGTAATCGCCGACTTCAGTGCGGCCGAAACGGCACAGGAGTTCGTTTCATTACGCCGCGATCGTTTCGCCACCGACGGACCGCACGGTCTCATCATGACTCTTCGGTGCGGGATTTGCCTGCGTTTCGTCTGGGGGCACCCGATCAAGAAGGCACACATGATTGACACGACGGATTGGACGAAGACGACTAGACTCCGATTCGTCACAATCGAGGCGGCCCCATGAGCGAGACCGTCTTTCAACCTGATTGGTTCTCGAGGCCTGGAAATACTCTGTCCGAGATGATGAGGGATTGCGATCTGGACACGCACGCCCTCGCGGGTCGGCTAGGCTGCGATCGGATGACAGTACGCGGCCTCCTCACCGGAGCGCGGCCGATCGACGCGCCGATGGCCGAGGCGCTGTCAGCGGTGGTCGGAGGTACACCGGGCTTTTGGTGCCGACGACAGGAGGGCTACGACCGATCCCTGTCGCGGGTTGCGGCATCTATCCCCAGCGACCGTGCCAGGAAATGGGTCTGCTCGCTTCCCGTGGCCGAGATGGCCATCTCCGGCTGGATAGAGCGCCCGTCGGGGCAGGATGCCTCGCTACGCACCCTGTTGGCCTACTTCGGGGTGAATGGCCCTGACGACTGGGAGCGCCGCTACGCCGACTTTTCCAGAGATCTCATCTTCCGGACGTCTCGGAGTTTCGAGTCCAAAATCGGGCCGCTTGCCGCCTGGCTACGGCAGGCGGAGATCGAGGCAGGTGTCCTCCCTTGCGCGCGGTGGAACCCACAGGCCCTGGTCGAGCGCCTTCCTGCCATGCGCAAGCTCGTTACGGTCAAGAACCCCGCCGTTTTCCTGCGCCAGCTGCGCGCCCTGTGCGCCGAAGCCGGTGTCGCCCTGGTGACGCTGCGGGCTCCGTCCGGCTGCCGGGCGAGCGGAGCCACCCGCTTTCTGTCGGCCGAGCGTGCGATGATCGTCCTAAGCTTCCGCCATCTCTCCGACGACCATCATTGGTTCACCTTCTTCCACGAGATCGCCCACCTCGTCCTGCATGGGGACGCCGGCACCTTCGTGGATGTCGACGATACCGCGAACGAGGGACGTGAGATGGAGGCGAACACTTTCGCGGCCGATCTCCTTATCCCGCCCAGGCGGCGAGAGGAGATGCTGTCCCTCGGGTCCAACGCGAAAGCGATTATCCGCTTTGCTGTCCAGATCGGCGTGTCGCCAGGAGTGGTCGTCGGACAGATGCAACATGCAGGCGTACTGATGCAGAGGCAGATGCAGGGATTGCGGCGTCGCTACAGGGCCGACGAGATCCGGGCGGCCGCTGGCGTTTAGCCGCGAAAGTGGACGAAGGTGTCAGGGTTCTTCTGCCAATTGCAGAGAGAGTCTTCCATTACCTCCATCCCTATCTCGAGATGTTGGTCGAGGTCGAGCAGCCACGCCTCTAGGACTACCTCCTTCGCCGCTAGGGGATCGCCACCGAACAGCAGGTGCGCTCCCCGTAGGGGTCCCGTTGCTCCCTTGAGGTAGGCCGAACCCGGTTCGATCGGAAGAATGCCAAGCCGCCCCATTACGGAGAGGAGGTCGAACCGACCGAGGCGACCAAACCGGACTACCTGGAACGACCTGTAAATGTGGTCGAAGATAACGTGAGGGTCGTTTCCGGCTTCGCGGACGAGGGTTGCGAACCGACCGGCGAGCGATCCCACTGATCCCGCCCAGGCCACAAGACCCTCGACCACCGCCCCCGTTCCTTTCGCCCCAACTAGTACCCACTATCGTTGAAGCGCGAGTCACCGCCGGTTGGCAGGAAACGCGGCTGGCCGGTCCATTCATCGGATGCGCTGGTGTGGCGCGCTTCAGTGACAGTGGGTACTAGGCTCTCGTATTTCCTATGGCTGCCGCACCCGCCGCTGATGGCGCCAGCATGGGAGTCGAGCCACGCCCGGAACGCGCCCGGAGAGGAGCAGACGCGGGCCCATGTCCAGATGCCCGAACCCAGGCCCGAATAGACGTCCTGGACCCTTACCCAGTGGTGGTTCCGATGTCTGCCGAAATGGGTAGCGAGGAAGACCAGCCAAATGGCTTCGTCCATCCGCCCGGCGCGTGCGTGCAGGACTGCTGCCCGCTCGGGATCGAACATGGGGCTCCCCGGATTGACGCGTGCAGGGTCGATAGGCCTAGTCCGGATGAACTCCCGGTAGTCCTGACGGCGTATGCTCGCCACCATCTGCTTGGCGAGAGTCTGGCGACGTGATGTTGCCGCGACCCCGGGCAGCGGACGAACAGCAGCCGAGTACGCTTCCATCAATGCCTCCAGACGCGCCTGCTTGTCCGCGCGTTTCGGCCAAGCTGTCACCGGCCGTTTCCGGCAGTTTCCGACTGGTCCGATACCCGAATCCTTTTGCGGCGCGGCTTCATCGCCCTGCGACTATCAATGTATGCGAAGTAGCGGCGATCAGTCATCGCCCCCTTTAGGGTCGCAATTCGCGGCTCGTCGCCGCTGGCATGGAAAATCTGAAGCAGGCGGACAAGGTCCGCCCAATAGGAATTTCTCATCTCCACGCCAGCATCTAGGTTTTCGCCAGCGGCAATGCGGGCCTTGGCCGTCAGCATAGTCTTCAGCGCAGGCCAAGGGTCTTCTAACGGCATGGAGGGCATCTCCGTCCGGGCCTGGAGTCCTTCCGTCAGATACTCCTGGGCCGCGTCCCGATGCCGTTCGTAGAGGTGCATGCTGCCCGTGAACTGGCGGTAGCTGCCGATGTCCCGGTCGAGGCTCCGCGCGACGATCTCCTGGAGCATGGTGAAGCAAAAGACATCGTGGGGAAGACCCATGAACGCGTCATTGGATCGCATGGTCACGATCATGTGGAGTAGCTCTTTCCGGACAAGAAATTGGAAGCTGGTCGTGCAGGGTACCTCGACATGATCGCCGGCGGTGTCTTCAGCGTCGAAAATCTGGATGACGGCGCGCTTGGTGGCGGGATGCGCGCGGAGGAGCTCGATGACATTGGCCACTTGGTCATGGCCCCGCTGGCTGAACAGTCGCGGACCGTATCCACCGCGGACCGTGAGGCCATCAGCACTTTCCTTGACGTAGCGCGGTATGTAGGGGCGGATGAAGTCGAGGCGGTTGTCCCGGGTAAGATACCAGAGAAGCTCCCCGAGGGCGCTGAACGGCTTTCCGCGCGTCTCCGTCCGGCTCAGCCTGGCTCGCGGATGTGTAATCTCGATTTGGACGCCAACCACCTCCCGGAAGGGATCCCGGGTGCCTTTGATCACGTCCTGTTGGAGAAGAAGGCTTGAGTAGAGCGCGCCTAAAGCATCATCGAGTGTTTCGGTCAAAATGTGCATGGCAAGGTTCCGTTGGCGGTGCCTTGGGCGATTTGGGTTTAGTGCCTTCCAGAGTATCCGACGTAGCTCTCTCGCAACAGGGTCAGACGTTCTAAGTTCACTTCGAATATTGGAGTGGACAGGTGATCGAACGGTTTAGACTTCCGCTTCCCACCCCGAGCCGTCCATCCGAGGGGACCCGAACCAACGGCATCAGCACTGGCCAGCCAGGCAGCACGCACGCCGTCAACCTTCGTGCAGAGGCAACCAGCTCAACGCTGCTGCCAGGGCAGTCCCTCGGCCTTCCAGCCGGCCACCGTGCCGCGATGGCCCTCCTCGTCGGGCGGTCCCTCGAAGCCGTCGAAGATGTTGAACGAGTTGGCGAAGCCGGCGCCGATTGCCGCCTGCGCCGCCGCCATGCTGCGGGCGCCGCTGCGGCACAGGAAATACAGGTTCATGTCCGGGGTCGCGCCGGCCTTGCGCAGCGCATCCAGGAAGCCTTGGTTCACCTGCATCGAGGGGAAGTTCTGCCACGCGATCAGCACCGGCTGCTTGCCCGCCGCCGACAGGTCGGGCACGCCGACGTAGTTCCATTCGGCGTCGGTGCGGACATCGACCAGTTGGGCGTGCGGGTCCTCGCGCAATGCCTGCCAGGTGGCGGTGGGACCGATGTTCTCGACCATGCGACGCTCCAGGGGTTATGATGGGTCTTCCCACCCGCGCCTTCGCACAGCCGGCGGCCGCGCACAACCGGCGGAGACCATCCCATGCCTCCCAACAGCGGGCCTTCCAACAGCGGCGGCCCCACCAATCAGGCCGACATCGACGCGCCCCGCACCCACACGCCGCACGCGACCGTGGCGCCGCCGGTCGCCCACGACCTCGCGGCGGCGATCGGCAACACGCCGCTCATCAAGCTGCGGCGCGCGTCGGCGGCGACCGGCTGCACCATCCTGGGCAAGGCCGAGTTCATGAACCCCGGCGGCTCGGTGAAGGACCGCGCGGCGCTCGGGATCATCCAGGACGCCGAGGCGCGCGGCGTGCTCAAGCCCGGCGGCACCATCGTCGAGGGCACCGCGGGCAACACCGGCATCGGCCTCACGCTGGTCGGCAACGCCCGCGGCTACCGCTGCGTCATCGTGATGCCGGAGACGCAGAGCGCCGAGAAGATCGACTTCCTGCGCATGATCGGCGCCGACCTGCGCCTGGTGCCGGCCAAGCCTTACCGCGACCCCGGCAACTACGTGCACCTGTCGCAGCGGCTGGCCGAGGAGATGGGCGCGGTCTGGGCCAACCAGTTCGACAACCTCGCCAACCGCGAGTGCCACCGCCACACCACCGGCCCGGAGATCTGGCACCAGACCGGCGGGCGGGTGGACGCCTTCACCTGCGCGTGCGGCACCGGCGGCACGCTGGCCGGGGTGTCGCTGGCGCTGAAGCAGCGCAACCCGGAGGTCCGCATCGTGCTGGCCGACTGCGACGGCAGCGGCTTGTACGGCTGGGTCAAGAGCGGCGACCTCAGCATGACCGGCAGCTCGATCACCGAGGGCATCGGCCAGTCGCGCGTGCCGGCCAACCTCGACGGAGTGGCGGTCGACGACGCGGTGCGCATCCCCGACGGCGAGGCGCTGGAGCAGGTCTACGACCTGCTGCTGCACGAGGGACTCTCGGTCGGCGGCTCCGCCGGCATCAACGTGGCGGCAGCGATCCGCGTGGCGCGCGCCATGGGGCCGGGCCACACCATCGTCACCATCCTGTGCGACGGCGGCGCCCGCTACCAGAGCAAGCTGTTCAACCCGGCTTTCCTGCGCGAGAAGGGCCTGCCGCCGCCGCCCTGGCTGGTGCGCCCGCACGCCTAGCGAGTTTGGCGGTCCGGCACGGAACCTGCTTCCCTGCGCGGTCAACCTGCCGGAGGACCGTCCCTGAACACCCATTTGACCTACCTGCAACTGGTCGGCTTCGGGGCTGGCGGGTGGGCGCCGCGTTTCCTGGGCGGCATCGTCCTGACGGTCGAGATCTCGGCCTGCGGCTACGCGGTCGGCATCGCGCTCGGCCTGCTGGGGGTGTGGGCGAAGCTGTCGCATAGCTGGGCGCTCAGGCTGCTGGGCGGCCTCTACACCACGCTGGTGCGCGCGGTGCCGGAGCTGCTGCTCATCATCCTGCTGTACTACACCGGCACCGCGGCGCTGACCCAGTTGCTGAACCAGCTCGGCCTGGGCGAGACGATCAGCATCAACGCCTTCGCCGCCGCGGTGGCGACGCTCGGCTTCGTGCAGGGCGCCTACCTGACCGAGGTGTTCCGTGGCGCGATCCTCGCGGTGCCGCGCGGCGTGTCGGAGGCCGGGCGGGCGCTGGCGCTGCGGCCGGCACAGCGCTTTCGGCTGCTGATCCTGCCGCTCGCCCTGCGCCACGCGCTGCCCGGCATGGGCAACCTGTGGCTGGCGATCCTCAAGGACAGCTCGCTCATCAGCGTGGTCGGGTTCAGCGAGCTGCTGTTCACCGGCAAGCAGGCGGCGGCGGCGACCAAGGAGTATTTCTTCTTCTTCACTGTGACGGCGGCACTGTTCCTCGTGCTGACCGCGATCTCCAACGTGGCCATCGGCTGGCTCACGCGGCTGGCCGGGCGCGGCGAGGCACGCGCCTGATGTCGGGCGCCTACGTCGTCGGATTGCTGCCGAAGCTGCTCGACGGCACGCTGGTCACCATCGAGCTGCTGGCGCTGTCGTGGGTCTTCGGCAACGCGCTCGCGGTCGGCACCGCCTTGGCGCGGGTGTCGCGCAACCGGCTGCTGCGGGCGCCGAGCTGGGCCTACATCCAGGTGATCCGCGGCACGCCGCTGCTGGTGCAGATCTATCTGTTCTACTACGGCCTTGGCAGCGTGTTCTCGCACACGCCGGCCATCCGCCACAGCGTCATGTGGGTCTACCTGCGCGACGGGTTCTGGTATGCCGTGGTGGCGCTGGGCATCAGCACCGGCGCCTACGCCGGCGAGATCCTGCGCGGCGCCATCGGCGCGGTGCCGCTGGGCGAGGTCGAGGCGGCGCGCTCGCTGGGCTTGCGGTGGCGGCACGTGACGTGGCTGATCGTGCTGCCGCGGGCGATCCAGACCTGCCTGCCGGCGCTTGGCGGCGAGACCATCCTGCTGTTGAAATCCACCGCGCTGGCGTCCACGGTGACGGTGCTCGACGTGATGGGGCAGGCCAACTTCGCCCGCGCGCAGAGCTTGCGGGTGTACGAGCCGTTGCTGAGTGCCGCGGTGGTCTACATCCTGCTGACCATCGGCATCACCCGCGCGTTCGCAATGGTCGAGGCGCGGCTCAACCGTGGGCGCGGCCTGGTGGCGCAGGCGCGGCACCGGGACTGACGAGAGGAACGAACACATGGAAGACGCGACATTCCGCTTTGCCGGTGCCGACGGCACGATGGCGGTGGCGGCCTGGCGGCTGCGCGGCGACGGCAGCGGTCCGCCGGCGCATCTGCAGGCCGGCGTCCATGCCGACGAAATCCCCGGGATGCTGGTGCTGCACCGCCTGCTGCCACGTCTGGCGGCGGCTGAGGCGGCGGGGCGGCTGCGCGGCGACGTCACGGTGGCGCCGCAGGCCAATCCGGTGGGACAGCGCCAGTTCCGTCACGCCCGCCTGCTCGGCCGGTTCGACCAGGCCAGCGGGCAGAACTTCAACCGCGGCTTCACCGACGCGGCCCGCGACCCATCGCCCGGTGTCAAGGCCGGAGGCGTCGCGGCCTGGCAGGCCGGGTTGCTGGCGCTGGCCCGACACGCCGACATCGTGCTCGACCTGCACACCGACGACGAGGCGCTGCCGTATGCCTATTTGAACGCCGGTTTCTGGCCGCAGGCGACCGACCTCGTGGCCGCGTTGGGTTCGGCGGTGGCGATCCTGTGGGATGGCAGCGCCGGCACGTCGTTCGAGGATGGCGTGGCGCTGCCATGGATCGCGCAGGGCGGCCTCGGCGGGCGGCTGGCGTCCACGATCGAGTTGCGCGGACAGGCGGACGTGGACCCCGCCACCGCGCAGGCCGACGCCGACGGCCTGTATCGCCTGCTGTGCCGCCGCGGCGTCATCGACGAGGCCGTGGAGCTGCCGGAGTGGGGCGGAGCGGCGGTGCCGATCGCCCACATGCAGACGATCCGCGCGCCGGCCGATGGCGTGCTGGCGTTCACCCGGAGCCTCGGCGAGCGGGTTGCCGCCGGCGAGCCGTTCGCGCTGTTGGTAAGCCGTCCCGGAGATCCCGCCAGCGAGCAGCCGATCGTGGCCGCACAGGACGGCACCCTCGTCACCCGCACCCGCGACCGTTTCTGCGCACGCGGAGGCGTCGTGGCCAAGCTCACCGGCAGCGCGCCGTCGCCGGACTGGGGCGGCGGCGCGCTGGACGACTAAGCTATGCGATCAGCTGCCGTAGACGTCGAAGTTGAAGTACTTCTTGGCGATGGCGTCGTAGGTGCCGTCGGCCCGGATTTTCTTGATCCCGTCGTTCAGCTTCTCGCGCAGCGCGGTATCGGACTTGCGCACCCCGCCGCCGACGCCGTCGCCCATGACGGCGCGGTCGTAGTCGGCCGGGATGACGAGCTTCACCTCGCACTCGCGGCCCTGCTCGCTTTTCAGGAAGTCGTTCAGCGCCACCGAGTCCGCCATCACGGCATCGACCCGCCCGGCCACCAAATCGGCGTTGGCGTTGTCCTGGGTGTCGTAGGTCTTAATGGTGACCAGGCTGCCGTAGTGCTTGGCGATGTAGTTGGCGTGGACGGTCGAGGTCTGCACGCCGACGATCTTGCCCTTGAGCGCCGCGTCGTCGGTCAGCGTCAGCTTCATCGGCGTCGACTTGAGCGCGATGATCTCGCCGGGCGTGTTGTAGTAGTGGTCGGTGAAGTCGATCGCCTTCTTGCGCTCCGAGGTGATCGACATCGACGACCAGATCACGTCGATCTTGTTGCTGTTGAGCGCCGGAATGATGCCGTCCCAGGCGGTGCCGACCATCTCGCACTTCATCTGCTCGGCGGCGCACACGGCGTTCATCAGATCGACCTCGAAACCGACCCATTTGCCCGAGGCGTCCTGCGTCGTGAACGGCGGGTACGGCTCGGCGGCGGCGGCGAACTTCACGACCTTGTCCTGTGCCTGCGCGGCGGGGTTGATTGCGGCCAGCACGGCGAGTGCGGCGGCGGCGATGACGGCTCTGCGAAGCATGGCTGCTCCTCCCTTGATGCAGGGCCAGCACACACCACGATCACGGATTTGGCAACTGAGCAGAAGTTGGAACGCCAATTACCCAATCAGCTCGGGACAACCGTGCTCATCCGTGACTCTCCACCCGCGGACGCCGCCGGGTCATCCGGCGCAGCCCGGCCCATTGCTGCTCGAAGTAGCCGCCATTCACCAGCGCGGGTTCGGCCGAGGGATCGCCGGTCCGCACATAGGCGCGGTCGAAGTCGGCGGTGCGGTGCAGCATGTCCCACCACGGCAGGATCGCGCCGTAGTTGCAACTGCGCTGTCCCGCCGCCAGCACGCCGTGGTGCGCGCGGTGGAAGCGCGGCGAGATCAGCAGCCGCTCGCCCAGCCAGCCGAACCGGATGCGGGTGTTGGCGTGCGAGAAGCTCTCCAGCAGGCGCAGCAGCAGCACCAGCAACGGGAACTGCATCGGCGGAATGCCGATGGCCAGCGCCACCACGGTGAACCAGACGAAGCTGATGACCTCGTCGAGCAGATGGTTGCGGTCGTCGGACCAGAACGTCATCTGCTCCTGGGCGTGGTGCAGCGAGTGGAGCGAGTACCACCAGCGGAACGAATGCGACAGCCGGTGCCGCCAGTAGTCGGAATAGTCGAGGATGCAGACATACAGGGAGAACGTCAGCGCCTGTTGCCCGAGCAGCCCGGGAATGAACCGCTCCAGCGTCGGCGGCACCCAGCCCTGGTCGGTCATCCAGCCGTTGAGCGCGGTCTGCAACTGGTAGAAGGCGACGAACGTCACCAGCGGCAGGAAGCCGACGCGCGAGATCACGGTGTACAGGATATCGACGCCGACCGCCTTCCGGTCCGGCCAGCGCTCGACCGGCCGCCAGCGCTCCAGCGGCAGGCACACTGCGAACGTCACGATCACCTGCGCTAGGCCATACACGGCGAACAGCGCCCAGCCGTAGGCGATGTCCTCCCACTCCATCAGGTCGCACGCGTACAGCGCCGGCAACACCAGATAGGCCTGCAGCAGGCCGGCCAGCGTGTCGAACGGCAGCGTCAGCAGGTCCATCATCGCGGCGCCCTCAATGCGCCGACACGTTCAGGAAGATGCCGTGCGGCGAACGCCCGACATCGGCATGCTCGATGGCGCCGGTGGCGGGATCGAGCACGGCGACGGTGCGGGCGAAGCGCTGGGTGATCCACAGCTTGCCGTCCGGCGCGAACTGGATGTCGTCGGGACCGCTCGGCACCGGGTAGGTTCGCAGCACCTTCAGCGTCGCCGCGTCGACCATCGAGGTCGAACCCTCGACCCGGTTGTTGACCCAGAGCAGCTTGCGGTCGGGCGACAGGAACAACTGGTGCGAGCCGCGCCCGGTGTGGATTTTCCGCTCGACATGGCCATCGACCGGATCGACCACGGCGAAGTAGTCGGCGCCCATGTCGGCCACCAGCACCCGGTCGTTCAGCCACAGCACCCCCGCCGGCGTGCGCCCGACCGGCGCGGTCCAGCGCAGCCGCATCGCCTTGAGGTCGATGGCCGCCAGCCTGTCGGTGCCTTGCAGGCTCACGAACACCATCGAGCTGTCGGGCGAGTAGGCGAGGTGGCTGGGCATCGAGGCGAGCGGGAATCGCTTCACCAGCTTCAGCGTGCCGGCGTCGTAGATATCCACCTGGTTGCGCGCGATGCCGTTGACGGTGAGGTACTTGCCGTCGGGGCTGAAGCCGAGCTGGTACGGGTCGGCCACCGGGATGCGCCGCAGCACCGCGAAGGTGACGGGGTCGAGGTCGAGCAGCTCGTTGCCCACGGTATCGCCGACCAGCAGCTCCCGCCCGTTCGGCGCCAACGCCCAATGATGCGGCTCGCGCAGCACCGGGATGCGGCGCAGCTCCTTCAGGCTCGCCATGTCGACCACGCTCAGCGAGGCGGCGGCCGAGTTCATCACCAGCACGGCGCCGGCGCGGGCCATCGGCGCGGCTCCGGCCAACGCGGCCGTGAGCAGCAGACAGAACAGCTTGCGAGCCATCGGCACCCTCGTCGTCACCCGCCCGTCCCTAGCACGCTTTGCCTCGCGGTGTGCAGTGCGAGACGGTTATGCCTGCTTTCGCGGCAGTGACGGCGGACATGCCGCCAAGTTGGTCCCCTGGCCTTGGCATAACGTTTGCGTGAAGCGGCGAACAAACATCAGGAAGGTTCATCCATGGCATCTGTCCGCAACTGGCTGCGCGGCACGGCGCTCGCCGTCGCCGCAACGCTTGGACTGACCAGCGCGCCGGCACGCGCCGCCGACGACACCATCAAGGTCGGCATCCTGCACTCGCTGTCCGGCACCATGGCCATCAGCGAGACGACGCTGAAGGACGTCATGCTCATGCTGATCGACGAGCAGAACAAGAAAGGCGGCCTGCTGGGCAAGAAGCTCGAAGCGGTCGTGGTCGATCCGGCGTCGAACTGGCCGCTGTTCGCCGAGAAGGCGCGCGAGCTGATCTCCGTCGATCACGTCGCGGCGGTGTTCGGCTGCTGGACCAGCGTTTCGCGCAAGTCGGTGCTGCCGGTGTTCGAGGAGCTGAACAACATCCTGTTCTACCCGGTCCAATATGAGGGCGAGGAGAGCAGCCACAACGTGTTCTACACCGGCGCCGCGCCGAACCAGCAGGCGATCCCGGCGGTCGACTACCTGATGCAGGAGGAAGGCGTGAAGCGCTGGGTGCTGGCCGGCACCGACTACGTCTATCCGCGCACCACCAACAAGATCCTCGAAGCCTACCTGAAGACCAAGGGCGTGGCGCCCGAGGACATCATGGTGAACTACACGCCGTTCGGCCAGAGCGACTGGCAGAACATCGTCGCCTCGATCAAGTCGTTCGGCTCGGCCGGCAAGAAGACGGCGGTGGTCTCGACCATCAACGGCGACGCCAACGTGCCGTTCTACAAGGAACTCGGCAACCAGGGCATCAAGGCGACCGACATCCCGGTGGTGGCGTTCTCGGTCGGCGAGGAGGAGATCGCCGGCATCGACACCAGGCCGCTGGTCGGCCACCTGGCCGCCTGGAACTACTTCATGAGCGTCGACAGCCCCGCCAACAAGGCGTTCATCGCCCGTTGGCAGGCATTCACCAAGAACCCCAAGCGCGTCACCAACGACCCGATGGAAGCGGCCTACATCGGCTTCAACATGTGGGTGAAGGGCGTGCAGAAGGCCGGCACCGTCGACCAGGCCAAGGTCATCGACGCCATGATCGGCGTCGCCGTGCCCAACCTCACCGGCGGCATCGCCACCATGATGCCGAACCACCACGTCACCAAGCCGGTGCTGATCGGCGAGATCCAGGACGACGGCCAGTTCAACGTCGTCTCGACCACGCCCTCCACCATCGTCGCCCAGGAGTGGTCGCCGTACCTGGAAGGCTCGCGCGACCTGATCGCCGATTGGCGCCGCCCGATGTACTGCGGCAACTTCAACGTGAAGACCGGCAAGTGCGGCGGCGCCACGAAGTGAGCTTCGGCCACGCCATGACGAAGGCCAAGGAGGCGGGCCGCAAGCCCGTCTCCCGCCTGCTTCTGCTGTTGCTGCTGGCGTTCGTTCCGGTGGCCGCGCGCGCCGATGGCCCCGACCTGTTCGCGCCGCTCGCCTCCGACCGTTTCGACGACATCCGCCAGGGCATCGAGGCGCTGGCGCTGTCCGGCACGCCGCAGGCGGTGGCCACGATCGACGCGCTGCACGCACATCACCTGCTGGTTGGCCCCGGCGGCGGCCTGTTCATCGGGCACGACAGTGGCCTGATCGACGCCCGCACCGGCCGGAAGGCGCCCGACCTCGACCCCGACGACCTGCGCCCGGTGCGCATCAACAACGGCGTGCGCCGCGCGATCGAGGAGGCGATGGGCGGCCTGGAGCTGTTCGACCCCTCCCCCGCCCGCCGCGCCAGCGCCGCCGAGGCGGTGTTCGCCGCGCACGATCCCCGGGCATTGCCGGCGCTGGACAAGGCGCTGGCGCACGAGACCGATCCCGCCGCCCGCCGCGTCATGCTGCAGGCCCGCGCCGCCACGGTGCTGTCGCAGCCCGCCGCCAGCGACGCCGACCGGCTCGCCGCCATCGAGGCGCTGGCCGACCGCGGCGACATGGCGGCGCGCGGCCAGCTTGGCGCGATCTCGCGGCAATCCCCGGCGGTGGCCGCCGCCGCAGCAGCCGCGCTCGCCGCCATCGCGCGCAGCGAGCAGCTCTGGAGCCTGGCGCAGGGCGTGTTCTACGGCCTGTCGCTCGGCTCGGTGCTGCTGCTGGCCGCCGCCGGGCTGGCCATCACCTTCGGCGTCATGGGCGTCATCAACATGGCGCACGGCGAGGTGGTGATGATCGGCGCCTACACCACCTTCGTGGTGCAGCAGGCCATCGCCAGCCATTTCCCGGCGCTGGCCGGCGTCGGCCTGCTGGTCTCGATCCCCGCCGCCTTCCTGGTCGCCGGCGGCCTCGGCATCGCCATCGAGCGCTGCCTGATCCGCTTCCTCTACGGCCGCCCACTGGAGACGCTGCTGGCCACCTGGGGCCTGTCGTTGGTGCTGCAGCAGGCGGTGCGCTCGATTTTCGGCCCGACCAACCAAGAGGTCACGACGCCGCCCTGGATGAGCGGCGCCATGCAGCTCGGCGGCATGACCATCACCTACAACCGGCTCTACATCATCGTCTTCGCCGTCGTCGTGCTGGCCGGGCTGATGGCGGCGCTGCGCTTCACCTCGCTGGGCCTGCGGATGCGCGCGGTGACGCAGAACCGGCGCATGGCGGCGGCGATGGGCATCCGCACGCCCTGGATCGACGCCATGACCTTCGGCCTGGGCTCGGGCGTGGCCGGCATGGCCGGCGTGGCGCTGAGCCAGATCGACAACGTCAGCCCCAACCTGGGCCAGGGCTACATCATCGACAGCTTCATGGTCGTGGTGTTCGGCGGCGTCGGCAACCTCTGGGGCACGGTGGTCAGCGCGCTCACGTTGGGCATCGTCAACAAGTTCCTGGAGCCGGTGGCCGGCGCGGTGCTGGGCAAGATCGTCGTGCTGGTGCTGCTGATCGCCTTCATCCAGCGCAAGCCGCGCGGCATGTTCCCGCTCAAGGGCCGGGCGGTGGAGACTTGAGCCGCGCCGCGACGCTGGCCTGCATGGCCGCCGTGCTGGGCGGCGCGGCGCTGCTCGCCGCGCTCAACCTCGCGACCGCGCCCGAGTCCGCGCTGCATGTGCCGACCTACGCCGTGAGCCTGGCCGGCAAGTACCTGTGCTACGCGATGCTGGCGCTGGCGGTGGACCTGGTGTGGGGGTTCGCCGGCATCCTGAGCCTGGGGCACGCGGCGTTCTTCGCGCTCGGCGGCTACGCGATGGGCATGTACCTGATGCGCCAGATCGGGCCGCGCGGCGTCTACGGCAACCCGGTGCTGCCCGACTTCATGGTGTTCCTCAACTACAAGTCGCTGCCCTGCTACTGGCTCGGCTTCGACAACCCGGCGTTCGCGCTGCTGATGGTGGTGCTGGCGCCCGGCCTGCTGGCGCTGGCGTTCGGCTTCTTCGCGTTCCGCAGCCGGGTGTCGGGCGTCTATCTCTCCATCATCACGCAGGCGCTGACCTACGCGCTGCTGCTGGCGTTCTTCCGCAACGACATGGGGCTGGGCGGCAACAACGGCCTGACCGACTTCAAGGACATGTTCGGCCTGGACCTGCACGCGGACTCCGTGCGCGTGGGCCTGCTGCTGGCCAGCGCCGTGGCCCTGGCGCTGGCGCTGCTGCTGGCCCGCGCCGTGGTCGGCTCGCGGCTCGGCAAGGTGCTGATGGCGGTGCGCGACGCCGAGAGCCGGACCCGCTTCCTCGGCTACCGGCCGGAGCACTACAAGCTGTTCGTGTTCGTGCTTTCGGCGGTGATCGCCGGCATCGGCGGCGCGCTGTACGTGCCGCAGGTCGGCATCATCAACCCCGGCGAGTTCGCCCCGGCCAACTCGATCGAGGCGGTGATCTGGGTTGCCGTCGGCGGCCGCGGCACGTTGGTCGGCGCGGTCCTGGGCGCGGTGCTGGTCAACGCCGGCAAGACGGTGCTGACCGGCGCGCTGCCCGAGTTGTGGCTGTTCGCGTTGGGCGCGCTGTTCATCCTGGTGACGCTGCTGCTGCCGGGCGGCATCATGGGCCTGCTGCGCCGCCGTGCCCGGCGCGGGCCGATCGACCGCGAACCCGCGTCGGTGACGCCGGAGGTCGCCGAATGAGCCGCGAGACCCTGCTCGCGGTCGATGGCGTCTCGGTCAGCTTCGACGGCTTCCGCGCGCTTAACAATTTGTCGCTGGTGCTGGAGCGCGGCGAGATGCGCGCGGTGATCGGCCCCAACGGCGCCGGCAAGACCACCATGATGGACGTCATCACCGGCAAGACGCGGCCCAACTCCGGAACCGTCACCTTCGGCGCCGGCACCGATCTCACCCGCCTCGACGAGCCGGCCATCGCCGCGCTGGGCATCGGGCGCAAGTTCCAGAAGCCCACGGTGTTCGAGCCGCACACCGTCTGGGACAATTTGCTGCTGGCGTTGGCCGGCGACCGCCGCCCGCGCTTCGCGCTCTGGGCGCGCGAGACCGCCGACGAGCGCGACCGCATCGAGGCGATCCTGGCCACCACGCGGCTCACCGCCCAGCGCCGCCGCCGCGCCGGCGACCTCAGCCACGGCCAGAAGCAATGGCTGGAGATCGGCATGTTGCTGGCCCAGGAGCCGCGGCTTCTGCTGGTGGACGAGCCGGTCGCCGGCATGACCGACGCCGAAACCGAGCAGACCGCCGAGCTGCTGCGCGAGATCAACCGCAGCCGCAGCGTCGTCGTGGTCGAGCACGACATGGCGTTCGTGCGCGCCCTGGGCGTCAAGGTGACGGTGCTGCACGAGGGCTCGGTGCTGTCCGAGGGCAGTATCGACCACGTCAGCGAGGACCCGCGCGTGGTCGAAGTCTACCTGGGGCGCTGACCCAAATGCTTGGAATACCCAATGCCTGGAACACCCAATGCTTGAAGTAAAGGACGTCGACCTCCATTACGGCGCCGCCATCGCGCTGCGCCGGGTGTCGCTGCGCGCCGCGGTGGGCGAGGTGACCTGCCTGCTGGGCCGCAACGGCGTCGGCAAGACCAGCCTGCTGCGCGCGGTGACCGGCGCGCATCCGGTGACGCGCGGCACGATCACCTGGGAGGGCGCCGACATCACGCGGATGCCGACCTACGAGCGGGCGCGGCGCGGCATCGCCAATGTGCCGCAGGGCCGCGACATCTTCCCGATGCTGACCGTGCGGGAGAACCTGGAGACCGGCTTTGCGGTGCTGCCGCGCGGCCAGCGCCGGGTGCCCGACGAGATCTTCACGCTGTTCCCGATCCTCAAGACCATGCTGCGGCGGCGTGGCGGCGATTTGTCGGGCGGCCAGCAGCAGCAGTTGGCGATTGGCCGGGCGCTGGTGATGAAGCCGCGCCTGCTGGTGCTGGACGAGCCGACCGAGGGCATCCAGCCCAGCATCATCAAGGACATCGGCCGCGTCATCGAGTTGCTCCGCGGCCGCGGCACGATGGCGATCCTGCTGGTCGAGCAGTACTACGACTTCGCCCGCAAACTGGCGCAGCAGATCGCCGTGATGGACCGCGGCGACATCGTGCTGGCGGGCGCGCAGGGGACGCTGGACGAGGCCGAGGTGCGCCGGCACCTCTCGGTGTGATGCGGCTGGTCGCTGGAGGCGGCTACGCCCGCCGTTTCGCCTGTTGCTCGCGCACGAAGATGAACAGCCCGGCGGCGACGATGATCGCGGCGCCCGGCAGCGTGGCGCGGCTCAGCACGTCGCCGAAGAAGACGTAGCCGAACAGGATGCCCCACAGGATCAGGGTGTACTGGAACGGCACCACCACCGATGCCGGCGCCAGGCGCAGCGCCCGGTTCACGCACAGATTGCCGGCCAGCGACCCCGCCCCCAGCACCAGCATCAGCACGAAATCCACCGGGCCGGGCGCGATCCAGCCCTGCAGCACGACCAGCGCGCCGCCCAGCAGCAGCGCCGCGGCGAGTTGCGCCGTCATCAACACGGTGCCCGATGTGCCGGCGAGTTTGCGCGTCGCCATCATGAAGCAGGCGTACATGAAACTGCCGGCCAACGCCGCCAACGCCTGCGCCGACATCGTGCGGGCCGAGGGGTGCAGCGCCAGCACCACGCCGGCGAACCCCACCGCGACCGCCGACCAGCGCCGCCAGCCGACCCGCTCGCCCAGCAGCCAGGGCGAGAGCGCGGTCACGTAGATCGGGCCGGCCATGTAGTAGGTCATCACCTGCGCTAGCGGCAGCGCGGTCAGGGCATAGAAGAACAGCACCGACTCCGCCGCCGACAGCGCCACCCGCAGCGCCTGCAACCCGCGCCGTGGCGACCGCGTGAACCGCGCGGCGCCGGTGCGGCGCATCGCCGGCGCCATGATGGCGAGGCCGGCGATGCTGCGGACGAACAGCAGCTCGCCCGGCGAGAAATTGCCGACCAGCCATTTGCCGAGGGCGTCGTTGGTCGCGAACAGGAAGACGCCGAGCAGCATCATGCCGATACCCAGCGCCGTGCCGGTCGGCTGGGCGCGCGTGCTCACGCCACGCGGGTGGCCGCGATCCAATCGATATAGGCGTGGAACGCTTCGGCGGTCGGACGCGGACGCCAGCCGGTCTCGGCGGTGATGCGGGCGATGTCGTAGGCGCCCCACATGCCGCCGGTCAGCGCCACATCCTGCACGATGTCCGCCTCCGCAGCCGGCACGATCGCGCCGTGTACGCCGGGCACCTTCTGCGCCGCCCAGCCGATCAGCTCGCCCACCGTCGCGGTCTCGCCGGCGGCGACGTTGTAGACGCCGTGCCGCAGCTTCGGCGCGCGCAGCAGGGCGGCGATGCCGGTTGCCACGTCCTCGGCATGGATGTAGTCGCCCACTGCGTCCAGCGTGTTGACGCGGATGCGGCGCGTGCCGTCCAGCGCCAGATGCGCGATGCGGTTCGGCACGTGGCGGAAGTTACGGCTGGAGGTGGCGCGGTCCATGGTGCCGTACACCGACGACAGCCGCACCGAGACGGTGGACAGCCCGAACAGCGCGCCGTACCGCTCGGCGATCAACTCCGAGGCAAGCTTGGACACGCCGTACAGCCGGCGCGGCATCACATAACCGTCCTCCGGCAGCGGCTCGCCGGGATGGTCGGGGCCGTGGTGCTTGTACACCGCGCCCGAGCTGACATAGACGAAGCGCTCAAGCCCCGGCTGTGTCCGCGCCCAGTCGAGCAGGCGCACGGTGCCCATGACGTTGACGTCGATGATTCGCGCGGGCGCCTCGGCCTCCGGTTCGCGCAGCGCCTCCGCCACGGTGCCGCGCGACAGCGGCGTCACCGTGGCGCCATGCACGACGTGGGTGATGCCGCGCCCCGCCAACGCCGGCTGCCAGGTCTCGGGCGCGGTGATGTCGGCGGTGACGACGTGCAGCCGGTCGCCCACCGGCGCGAAATAGCGCTGCGCCGCGGCGTCGAGCGGGGCGGCGTCGAGCACCACGACCCTCGCCGCGGGATCGGCATCGAGCCATTGCCGCGCCATCACGCTCATCACGAAGCCGGTCGCGCCGGTCACCAGCAGCGTCATGTCCCATCCTTCAAAACGGAAAATCCTGCAGCAGCGCCGACAGCGCGCGGGTGGCGACGGCGAAGTCGGGCAGCGCCATCGCCTCGTCGGGATTGTGGCTGCCGTGCTCGTTGCGCACGAAGATCATGCCCGACGGCACGCCCGCCTGCGCGAACACCGCCGCGTCATGCCCGGCGCCGCTGGCCATCGTGAAGCCCTGCTTGAATCCCGCGATCAGCCGTGGGTCCATCGGCGCCGGCGGCGAGTCGCTGGTGACGCCGAGGTCGAACCGCACGCGGTATTCCTCGCCGATGCGGACGGCGGCGGCGCGCGCGACATCGGCCATCGCGTCCATGACGGCGTCCGACAGGCTGCGGATGTCGAGCACGAAGCGGGTGTGGCCGGCCACCTTGCTGGGGCCGTGCTGCTCGGGATCGGTGGTGAACTCGCCCGAGGTCAGCACCAGGTCGGCCCCCGCCGCCTCCTGGCGCAGCCACTCGCCCCGCATGTGGTGCAGCAGCGCCACCGTCGCCGCCACCGCGTCCTGGCGGAACTGCCTTGGCAGCGCGCCGGAGTGGCCGTATCTGCCGACGCAGACGGCGTTGCGGAAGCGCCGGCAGCCACGGATGCCGGTGACCGCCGCCGCCGGCAAGCCGGCATGGACCAGCACCGGTCCCTGTTCGATGTGCAGTTCCAAATAGGCGCGCACCCGGGCGGGATCGAGCAGGCGGCGATGGGTGCGGATCGCCTCGGGCGCGAAGCCCTGCGCGGTCAGCGTCGCCGCCAGCGTCTGGTTGGTGTCGAAGCGGCGCACGTCGAGGCAGGCCGGGTCGAGTTTGCCGAACGCGCCGAGGCTGCCGATGTAGGCGATGTCGAACCACGCCGACTCCTCGCCGCGGATCGCCATCACGCCGATGTCGAATGGCGGCACGACCCCGGCCGCGCGCATCCCGGCCAGCGCCGCCAAGCCGGCCAGCACGCCCGCCGCGCCATCGAAGTTGCCGCCCTGCGGCACCGAATCCAGGTGCGAGCCGACGATCACGCCGGGCGCCGCGCGGTCCTGGCCGGGCAGCGTCAGCATCAGGTTGCCGATGGCGTCGACCGCGACCTCCAGGCCGACCGCCGCCCCCGCCTCGCCCACGATGTCATGCGCCGCCTGCTCGCCAGCGCCGTAGGTGTCGCGCTCGATCCCCCGTCCGCGCCGGGTGCGCCGTGCCAGCGCATCGAACAGGCGCTCGGCCAACGCGAGGTCCGGCGGCGCAGGCTCTGGTGGAATAGCCGACATCGCGCTCAAAGTGGCGGCTCCAGCAGTGCGGGGTTTGTGATGGGTGTTTTGACCGGCAAGGTGGCGATCGTCACCGGGGCGAGTTCGGGGATTGGGCGCGCCATTGCCATCAGCTTCGCCGCCGAGGGCGCCCGCGTGGGCATCGCCGACATCACCGACGCGCCGCTGGAAGGCGGCGAGACGACGCTGGCGGCGATCCGGGCGGCCGGCGGCGACGGCTTCTTCCGCATCTGCGACGTGTCGCGCTGGGACGACGTCGACGCCATGGTGGGCGAGGCGGTGGCGCGGCACGGCCGGCTCGACATCATGGTGAACAACGCGGCGACCTTCTCCGGAACCGCCCTGCTGGAGACCACCGCGGCGCAGTGGGAGGACGTGATGGCGGTGAACATGACCGGCATGTTCCACGGCTGCAAGCGAGCGGTGGCGCAGATGGTCGGCCAGGAGCCGGTGGCCGAGGCGCGCGGGCGGATCATCAACCTGGGTTCGCAGCAAGGCATCGTCACCGCGCCGCGCGACACCGCCTATGGCGTGAGCAAGGCCGGCGCCATCTACCTCACCCGCCAGGTCGCGGTCGACTACGCACCGCAACTGATCGTCTGCAACTCGATCTCGCCGGGCAAGATCGTCACCGGCAAGCCGGGGCTGGCGATGGACCCGGCGTTGCTGGAGAACGCCCGCCGGCGCACGCCGTGGCCGCGACTGGGCCGCCCGCAAGACATCGCCAACGCCGCGGTGTTCCTGGCCAGCGACCATGCCACGTTCATCACCGGGTCGAACCTGGTGGTCGATGGCGGCTGGCTGGCCGGCTAGGCCCGGCCAGGAATACAAGTTGCCCAAGGTCGCCCAGGGGGTCACACTCCGTAACGAGGCCGAGGTCACCAACGCGCCGGGACAGAACGCTGCCGCACACGGCGTCACCCGGACATCGGCATGGTTCGGCGTCCCATGGCGCCACCAACTCAGCTCGAAATCGCCGAAAGAGGTCTTCCTTCATGCCCAGCCTTCTCGCTATCGAGTCCAGCCCGCGCGGCGAAAATTCCCTTTCCCGCAAGCTCACCGCAAAGTTCATCGACGACTGGAAGGCCAGCCATTCCGGCGGGACGGTGGTCACGCGCGACCTGATGAAGACGAGGTTGCCGTTTGTCGACCTACCCTGGATAGCCGGCGCGTATTCGCCCGCCGAGCAGCATTCGCCGGAAATGAAAGAGGCATTGAACATCTCCAACGAACTCATTTCCGAGCTGATGGCGGCCGACCATATCGTCATCGGCACGTCTATCTACAACTTCTCCGTCCCCGCCGTGCTGAAGGCCTACATTGATCATGTCGTTCGGATCGGCGTCACCTTCACATCGAGCTATGAAGGCCTGGTTAAAGGCAAGAAGGCGACCGTCATACTTGCGTCCGGCGGCGTCTACACCGCCGGATCGCCCACCGAGGCCTACAACGTCGCCAGCAGCTACCTCAAGCAGGTACTCGGCTTCATCGGCATAGTGGACACGACCGTGCTGCTCGCCGGCGGCACATCGGCGATAAACATGGGCAAGGCGACGCTTTCCGAGTTGGTCGGCAAGTTCGTGCCGGAAGTGTCGACCGCGGCCCGAGCCTAGTCCACCGGCTCAGCCCGCCCGCGCCAGTTTCCCGAACGACGGCGCCGCACTCATTGCTATCCGTGCGGCGCCATCTGTGCGGCGAACCGGCGCTGGCGGCGCTGCAACAGGAGCCACGTCCCGCGCGCCGCGACGTTGGACAGCATTCCGCGCGGTCGCAAGCCGATCGATTTCAGCACCATGCCCATGCTGCGCTCGATGTGGCGGAATCGGTAGAAACTCATGGCCCGCCCCATGTAGGTCGCGATGCAACGGCGGTGCTCGTATGGCAGGTCGGCGGCCTCGTTGCTGCAATGGTAGGCGAACGCCAGCTCGTCGTCCTCGCTCTCGTTGATCCGGCCCGCGGCGATGCGCAGGCGCTGCACGAACGAGATGTTCTCGCGCGCCAGGTAACGTCGCATATGGTCGTAGAACAGCTTGAAGTGCCGATACTCGTCGGCCGCGATCAGCTTGCAGACCTGCTGCAAGGCCGGCTCGCCGGTCGCCTCGGCCAGCGCCGTGTAGTAGCTGGAGGTGCCGGTCTCGACCATGCAGCGGGCGATCAGTTCGCCGGTGCGCGAGCCGCGGATCGAAGCCTGCGCGTCGAGCTGCAGCTTGTAGCCGTTGCGGTAGCGGTCGAACGCCGCCAGGTAGTCCCATTGCGGGTCGGCAAGGCTGGCCCAGCGGCCGAGCGCATCGCCGTGCTGCACCTCCTCCACCGCCCAGTTCTCGCTGGCGCGCTGGAAAGCGGGGTCGTCGTGGAACACGTTGCAAAGATAGACGGCGTAATCGCTGCCATTGCGCTCGACCATGGCGGCGGCCTTGACCAGCGGAACAATGTCGGGGTCGACCTTGCCACGGTCAAAACTGTCCCAGGCCACGTCGTCGATCCGCCAATGCTTCATGCCGTCAATCCATGCCGTTCGCCGCCAACCTCGACAACTGCAGTAGCGGGCGCAGTCGTGGAGATTAAACGGAATGTAAGGCGATTAAGCGGTGGGTTGCACGCTCACCCAACAGATGTGGCTTTGCTGCAACAGGTGTGATGGCGGCCGTAGCGGTCTAGGACGCCGCCGCCTCGATCATGGCGCGGGCCGACTGCATCCGGTCCATCAACGCATCGAGCGCCGGGACGTCGGACTTGTTGGCGCCGGCATAGGCGGCCTCGGCCTCGTTCAGCCGGCGCTCGCCCTCGGCCCGGGACAGCTCTGCCACCGGCAGCGCCTCGTTGGCCAGCACGGTCACGCGGGTCGGCGTCACCTCGGCAAACCCGCCGGAGACGAACAGCCGGTCGGTCACCTGGCCGCCCTGGTACAGCCGCACCGTGCCGCCGCGCAGCAGCACGATCATCGGCGCGTGCTGCGCCATGACGCCCATCTCACCTTCCGAGGCGGGGATCACCACCATGTCCACCGGGCGGCTCAGCAGCAGCCGCTCCGGCGAGACGATCTCCAAATCCACAGGCATGTCCGAACGCTCCCGTGGCCGCTTACGCGGTCGCCTTCATTTCCTCGGCCTTCTTCACCGCATCCTCGATGGTGCCGACCATGTAGAACGCCGCCTCCGGCAGATGGTCGTACTCGCCGGCGCCGATCGCCTTGAAGCTGCGGATGGTGTCGGCCACCGGCACGAACACGCCGGGGAAGCCGGTGAACACCTCGGCCACGTGGAACGGCTGCGACAGGAAACGCTGGATCTTGCGGGCACGGGAGACGACCAGCTTGTCGTCCTCCGACAGCTCGTCCATGCCGAGAATGGCGATGATGTCCTGCAGCGACTTGTAGGTCTGCAACACCCGCTGCACCTCGCGGGCGCACAGGTAATGCTCCTCGCCGACGATGCGCGGGTCGAGCGAGCGCGAGGTGCTGTCCAGCGGGTCGACCGCCGGGTAGATCCCAAGCTCGGCAATCGAGCGCGACAGCACGGTGGTCGCGTCCAAGTGCGCGAACGAGGTGGCGGGCGCCGGGTCGGTCAGGTCGTCTGCCGGCACGTAGATCGCCTGCACCGAGGTGATCGAGCCCTTCTTGGTCGAGGTGATGCGCTCCTGCAACGCGCCCATGTCGGTGGCCAGCGTCGGCTGGTAGCCCACCGCGGACGGGATGCGGCCCAGCAACGCCGACATCTCGGCGCCGGCCTGGGTGAAGCGGAAGATGTTGTCGACGAAGAACAGCACGTCCTGGCCTTCCTCGTCGCGGAAATACTCGGCCAGCGACAGGCCAGACAGGGCCACGCGCGAGCGCGCGCCCGGCGGCTCGTTCATCTGGCCATAGACCAGCGCCACCTTGCTGCCGTCGGTGTTGCCCTCGTTCAGCTTGATGACGCCGGCGTCGACCATCTCGTGATACAGGTCGTTGCCCTCGCGCGTCCGCTCGCCGACCCCGGCGAACACCGACACGCCGCCGTGCGCCTTGGCGATGTTGTTGATGAGTTCCTGGATCAGCACCGTCTTGCCGACGCCGGCGCCGCCGAACAGGCCGGTCTTGCCGCCCTTGAGGTAGGGGGCGAGCAGATCCACCACCTTGATGCCGGTCACCAGGATCTCGGCCGAGGTTGCTTGGTCCTCGAACGACGGCGCCGCGCGATGGATCGGGTAGTACATCGCCGCCGTCACCGGCCCGCGCTCGTCGATCGGCTCGCCCACCACGTTCAGGATGCGGCCCAGCGTGCCGGGACCCACCGGGACGCTGATCGGCGCGCCGGTGTCGGTCACTTCCTGGCCGCGCACCATGCCGTCGGTGCTGTCCATGGCGATGCAGCGCACCGTCTTCTCGCCCAACTCCTGCGCCACTTCCAGCACCAGGGTCTTGTCGCGCAGGCGGGAGTGCAGCGCGTTCTGCATGAACGGCAACTCGCCCTCGAACTGCACGTCGACGACGGCGCCGAGAACCTGGGTCACGCGCCCTACGCTGTTGGTGGCCATGTCTGTGTTCCTATCTGGCTGTCGTCAGAGCGCTTCGGCGCCGGAGATGATCTCGATGAGTTCGCGGGTGATGTTGGCTTGGCGGGCGCGGTTGTAGTTGAGCGACAGTTTCTTGATCATGTCGCCGGCGTTGCGGGTGGCGTTGTCCATCGCCGTCATCTGCGCGCCATAGAAGCCCGCCATGTTGTCGAGCATGGCGCGGTAGATCTGGATCGCCAGGTTCTGCGGCAGCAGCCGCGCCAGGATCGTCTCCTCGTCCGGCTCGAACTCGTAGATCGCCTGGGCCGCGCCGGCCACGCGCGCCGGCTCGCCTTCCGGCAGTGGCGCCGGGATCAGCCGGGCCTCGGTCGGAATCTGCGTGATGACCGAGTGGAAGCGGTTGAAGATGATCGAGCAGACGTCGAACTCGCCGGCGTCCAGCATCGCCACCACCGTGTTGGCGATGTCCTGCGCGTCGGCGAAGTTGATCGACTTGCGCCCGGCAAAGGTCACGTCGCCGGCCATGTGGTCGGGGAACTCGCGGCGCAGGTAGTCGCGGCCCTTGCGGCCCACGGCCATGATCTTGACCGTCTTGCCCTCGCTCAGCAGCCGGCGCGCCACCCCTCGGGCAAGCCGGCCGACCGAGGAGTTGAACGCCCCGGCCAGGCCGCGATCGGCGGTCACGACCAGCAGCAGATGCACCTTGTCGCGTCCGGTGCCGGCCATGAGGCGCGGCGCGGTCGGGCTGTTGCGGGCGCTCTCGGCCAGCGAGGCCAGCATCCGCTCCATCCGCTCGGCATACGGCCGCGCCGCCTCGGCCTGGCTCTGGGCGCGGCGCAGCTTGGCGGCGGCAACCATCTTCATCGCCGACGTGATCTTCTGCGTCGACTTCACGCTGTTGATGCGGTTGCGGAGGTCCTTCAGGCTGGGCATGATCGGGGCCTTTCGCGGCTCAGGCGAACGATCTGACGAAGCCTTCGAGGAAGGCGAGCAGCTTGCCCTCGGTCTCCTTCTTGATCTCGCGATCGACGCGGATGCTGTCGATGATGCCCGGCTCGCGCGCCCGCATCTCAGTGAGCATCTGGCTTTCAAAACGTCCGATCTTGCCGATCTCGATGGTGTCGAGGAAGCCGCGCACGCCGGCGAACAGCACCACCACCTGGTCCTCGACGGGCACCGGATGGAACTGCGGCTGCTTCAGCAGCTCGGTCAGCCGCGCGCCACGGGCCAGCAGCTTCTGCGTCGAGGCGTCGAGATCCGACGAGAACTGCGCGAAGCTGGCCATCTCGCGATACTGCGCCAACTCCAGCTTGATGCGCCCGGCGACCTGCTTCATGGCCTTGATCTGCGCCGCCGAACCCACGCGCGACACCGAGATGCCGACGTTCACCGCCGGCCGGATGCCCTTGAAGAACAGCTCGGTCTCGAGGAAGATCTGGCCATCGGTGATGCTGATGACGTTGGTGGGGATGTAGGCCGACACGTCGCCGGCCTGCGTCTCGATCACCGGCAACGCGGTCAGGCTGCCGGCGCCGAACGCGTCCGACATCTTCGCGGCCCGCTCCAGCAGGCGCGAGTGCAGATAGAACACGTCGCCGGGGTAGGCCTCGCGGCCGGGCGGGCGGCGCAGCAGCAGCGACATCTGGCGATAGGCGACGGCCTGCTTGGACAGGTCGTCGTAGAAGATGACGGCGTGCCTGCCGCTGTCGCGGAAGAACTCGCCCATGGCGCAGCCGGTGTAGGGCGCCAGGAACTGCATCGGCGCCGGGTCGGAGGCGGTGGCGGCGACCACGATCGAGTATTCCATGGCGCCGTTCTCTTCCAGCGTGCGCACGATCTGCGCCACGGTGGAACGCTTCTGGCCAATCGCCACGTAGATGCAGAACAGCTTCTTGGATTCGTCGTCGCCCGAGTTGGCGAGCTTCTGGTTGATGATGGTGTCCAGGATGACCGCGGTCTTGCCGGTCTGGCGGTCGCCGATGATGAGTTCGCGCTGGCCGCGGCCGATCGGGATCAGCGCGTCGATCGCCTTGATGCCGGTCTGCATCGGCTCGTGCACCGACTTGCGCGGGATGATGCCGGGCGCCTTCACCTCGACCAGGCTGCGCTGGTCGCCGGGGATCGGACCCTTGCCGTCGATCGGCTGGCCGAGGCCGTCGACCACGCGGCCGAGCAGGCCCATGCCGACCGGCACGTCGACGATGCGGCCGGTGCGGCTGACCGTGTCGCCCTCGCGGATGGCGCGGTCCTCGCCGAAGATCACCACGCCGACGTTGTCGGTCTCGAGGTTCAGCGCCATGCCGGTCAGGCCGGCCGAGGGAAACTGCACCAGCTCCCCGGCCATCACGTTCTGCAGGCCGAAGATGCGCGCGATGCCGTCGCCGACGCTCAACACCTGGCCGGTCTCGGCCACGTTGGCGTCGGTGTCGAACGTGGCGATCTGCTGCTTCAGGATCTCCGAGATTTCGGCGGGACGGATATCCATCAGGCGGCTCCCTTCATGGCGTATTGCAGGCGTTGCAGGCGTGACTTCAGGCTGCTGTCATAAAGCCGCGCGCCGATGCGCACGACCAGCCCGCCGAGCAGGGCGGGATCGACTTTCTTGGCAATGTCGACATTCCCGTAGCCGGCCTCGATCAGCCGGGCACGGAGCTGCTGCTCCTGGATGTCGGTCAGCGGGTGCGCGGTCTCGACCTGCGCCACCACGACGCCGCGCTTCTCGGCCACCAAGCTGGCGAAATCGCTGACGATGCCGCGCAGCTTGGACAGCCGGCGGTTGGTGGTGACGACGCCGACGAAGTCCCGCACCGTCTTGCCGAAGCCTTGCTCCAGCAGGATGGCGCGGACGGCGCGCTGGCCCTCGTTCACGTCGATCAGCGGGCTGGCGAGGAAACGGCGGAAGTCGGCGTTCTCGTCGATCAGGCGGCCGAGGCCGTTCATCTGGTCGACGACGACATCGAGCTGGTTCTGCTCGCCGGCAAGGTTGTAGAGGGCGGTGGCGTAGCGGTCGGCCAAGCCGCCGCGGGAGGAAGTGCTGCCGGCTTGCGCCACGAGGCTGTATTCCATCTTCGTGGCCGCTTTCCAGGCGCGGCCATGGCCTTGACGGCACGCGATCGGCCGGCGGCGAGGCGATAGCATGGGGTCCGGAGGCGTGCAACACGCGGGTCGGGGCGCCGCCCCGAACCCCGTCAAAGGCGAGCCTTTGAAATCCTAAACACAAGGGGTCTGGGGCCTCCCGGCCCCAGCGGGTCCAGGGCAGCGCCCTGGCCTTCGACGTGCTACAGGAAGCTGACCGGATCGACATCGACGTCGACCCGGGCGTTGCCGCGCACGCTCACCTGCGCCAGCCAGTTGCGCAACAGCGGCTGCACCGCCACGTCGCGCCGCGTCTTCAGCAACAGCCGCCGCCGGTGCCGCCCGCGCAGCATGGCGAGTGGCGCCGGCGCCGGCCCCAGCACCACGATGCCGTCGCCATATGGCGCCGCGCGGCCAAGTTCGCGGGCCAGCGTGTCGGCGGCCTCGGCGCTGTCGGCGCTGACGATCAGCGCCGCGAGCCGGCCGTATGGCGGCCAGTTGCCGGGCCGCCGCTCCGCCGCCTCGCGCGCCATAAAGCCCGCAAAGTCGCCGGCCAGCAGTGCCTGCATCACCGGATGCTCGGCGCTGTAGGTCTGCAGCAGCACCCGCCCGGGCGCCTCGGCCCGCCCGGCCCGCCCGCCCACCTGATGCAGCAGTTGCACGGTGCGCTCGGCGGCGCGCAGGTCGCCGCCGCCGAGTCCCAGGTCGGCATCGACCACGCCGACCAGGGTCAGATGCGGGAAGTGCCAGCCCTTGGCCACGATCTGCGTGCCGATCACCAGATCGACCTCGCGCGCCTCGATCGCCCTCGCGGCGGCGGCGGCGGCGTGCGGGCCGGGCAGCGTGTCGCTGGCCATCACCAGCAGCCGCGCCTCCGGGAAGGCGACCTTGGCCTCCTCGGTGATCCGCTCCACCCCCGGCCCGACCGGCACCAGGCTGGCTTCCGCGGCACAGGCCGGGCACGCCGGCGGGATCGGCTCGGCGTGGCCGCAGTGATGGCACTGCAGTCGATGGCGGGAGCGGTGCTCGACCAGCCATGCGGTGCAGTTGGGGCATTCCATGCGGTGCCCGCAGTGCCGGCACAGCGTCAGCGGCGCGTAGCCGCGGCGGTTGAGGAACAGCATCGCCTGCTCGCCGCGCTCCAGCGTCGCGGCGATGGCGGCCAGCAGCGGCGGCGACAGGAACCGGCCGCGCTCCGGCGGCGTCTCGCGCAGGTCGATCAGCGCCACGTCCGGCAACGCCGCCCCGCCATGCCGCGACGGCAGGTACAGCCGGGAATACCGCCCGGCCTCGACGTTGGCGACGCTCTCCAGGCTGGGTGTCGCCGACACCAGCACCGCCGGGGCGCCGCACAGCCGGGCGCGCACCACCGCCATGTCGCGGGCGTGGTAGGCGACCCCGTCCTCCTGCTTGAACGCCGTCTCGTGCTCCTCGTCGACCACCACCAGGCCGAGGTCGGGGAACGGCAGGAACAGCGCCGAGCGGGCGCCCACCACCACCGGCGCCTGGCCCGCCGCGACCGCGCGCCAGGTGATCCGCCGCGTGCGCGAGGCGAGGTCGGAGTGCCAGACCGCCGGCGCCACCCCGAACCGCCGCTCGAACCGCTCCAGCCATTGCGAGGACAGCGCGATCTCCGGCAGCAGCACCAGCGTCTGCCGGCCCTGGCGCAGGCACTCGGCCACGGCCTCCAGGTACACCTCGGTCTTGCCCGACCCGGTGACGCCTTCGAGCAGGGTGACGCCGAACGCCCTCGCCGCCACCGCCGCGCGCAGCGCCGCCGCCGCCTCGGCCTGGTCCGGGGCCAGCAGCGGGCCGGGATGGTCCGGGGCGGGGTGGGCGAAGGCGGCGGCCGGGGCCAGCGTCACCGGCAGCAGCAACCCGGCGTCGGCCATGCCGCGGATCACCCCGGCGCTCACCCCGGCGGCTCGCGCCAGCGCCGCCCCGGTGGCCGGGCCGGACGCCAGCGCCGCGGCGACCCGCGCGCGGGCCGGAGTCAACCTGTCCGGCAGCGTCGCCTCGGCCAGCCGCCAGCCCATCGGCACCGGCTCCGGCCGCAGCGCGTTGGTGCGCAGCGCCATGGCCAGCACCTCGCCCGGCGGCGACAGCGTGTAGGCGGCAATCCAGTCTATCAGGCGGCGGAGATCCGCGCGCATCGGCGGCCCGTCGACGATGCCGCTGATCGGGCGCAGCCGGTTGTCGCCGACCCCGCCGTCGGCGGCGTTGTCCCAGACCACGCCGACGACCTCGTGCCGGTTGAGCGGCACCAGCACCAAATCGCCCGGGCGCGGGTCCATGCCGTCCGGCACGCGGTAGTCGAACGGGCCGGCGAACGGGTACGGCAGCAGCACCGCCACGCGCGGCCTGGCCGGGGGCGTCTGGTCGGCGGCATCGGGCAACCGGCGGCGGCGCTTTCTATCGGACAGAGCCATTCTATCGGGCGGGGCCATCCTGTATGGTCATGCCGCAACCGACCTGCGGGGACCAGCCATGAAGTTCTTCATCGACACCGCCGACATCGATGACATCCGCTCGCTGGCTGCCTCCGGCCTGGTCGACGGCGTCACCACGAACCCCTCCCTGATCGCCAAGTCCGGCCGCAAGATCCTCGAGGTCATCCGCGAGATATGCGACATCGTCCCCGGCCCGGTCAGCGCCGAGGTGACCGAGGCCGAGTACGACCCGATCATGCGCGAGGCCGCCCTGCTGCGGAAGATCGCCAGCAACGTCACCATCAAGGTGCCGCTGACGCCGGACGGCCTGCGCGCCTGCAAGACGCTCTCCGGCGAAGGCACCATGGTCAACGTCACGCTGTGCTTCTCGGCGGCGCAGGCGCTGGTCGCGGCCAAGGCCGGCGCGACTTTCATCAGCCCGTTCGTCGGCCGGCTCGACGATATCGGCTACGACGGCATGGAACTCATCAGCGACATCGTCGAGATCTACGACAACTACGAGGCGCTGAAGACCCAGGTGCTGGTGGCCAGCGTGCGCGGCCCGCAGCACATCATCCAGGCGGCGAAGATCGGCGCCCATGTCGCCACCCTGCCGCCGGCGGTGATGCGCTCGCTGTACCTGCACCCGCTGACCGCGAAGGGCCTGGAGACGTTCACCGCCGACTGGAAGAAGACCGGCCAGAAGATCGTCGAGTAGGCGGGATCTTCGCATTGGCCCGGTTGTCGCCTCGTCATATGCGGCGGCGACATTGAAGCATTCGGCATCGTCGCGGCAGGCCGCGCTCTCCGCCGAGGAGGTTGCGGCCTACCTGCGCGAACAGCCCCGCTTCCTCGCCGAGCATCCCGAGTTGTACCGCCGGCTGACGCCGCCCGAGCGGGTGCATGGCGAGGCGTTGGCGGATCACATGGCGGCGATGCTGCGCGCCGAACGCGCCCACGCGGCGGCCATGACCGAGCGCGCCGAGTTGCTGCTGGCCGCCGGGCGTGCCGCCGCCGGCCTGGCGGCGCGGGTGCAGGACGCCGTGCTGGCGCTGATCGCGGCAGCCGACGCCACCGAGTGCGTCACCGCCGAGTTGCCGGCGATCCTGGCGGTGGATGCCGCCTGCCTGCTGTCTGAGGGCAGCGTCCACGGGGCCAGGCGGCTGCCGCCAGGCAGCGTCGCGCGCCTGCTGGGCACGCGGTCCGCGCTGTTCCGCAGCAACGGCTGCGACGCGGCGCTGCTTCATGCCGAGGCGGCATCGCTAGCGCGTCGGGATGCGCTGGTGCGTGTCCCCGGCGCCGGGCCGCCGACGTTGCTGGCGCTGGCGGCCCGCGACGACCACGCGCTCGACCCGGCGCAGGGCATTGCCGCGTTGGCCTTCCTGGGCCGCGCCATTGCCGCCGCACTGGGGCGCTGAGCGGTGCTGGCGGCGGCGGCGCGGGCCGAGTTCGTGACCTGGCTGCTGCACGAGCGGCGCGGCTCGCCGTTGACCGCCGAGGCCTATGACCGCGACGTGGGCCGGTTCCTTGCCTTCCTGGCGGGCCATCTCGGCGGCGAGCCGGATCTGGCGGCGCTGGCCGGGCTGCGGCTGGCTGATTTGCGCGGCTGGCTGGCGTCGGAGGCGAGCCACGGCGCCGGCAACGCCACCCGCGCGCGCCACCTCTCGGCGGTGCGCAGCTTCTTCCGCTTCCTGGCGCGGCGGCACGATGTCGCCAACCCGCAACTGCGCCTGCTGGCCGCGCCGCGCGCTCCCCGGCCGCTGCCCCGCGCGTTGACGCAGGACCAGGCGGCGGCGATCGTCGACGACATCGGCGAGGCCTCCGACAGCGCCGGCGTGCAGGCGCGCAACGCCGCGCTGTTCTGCCTGCTGTATGGCTGCGGCCTGCGCATCGCCGAGGCGCTGGCGCTGGATGTCGGCGCGGCCCCCCTGCCCGGCGGCGACGCCCCGCTGCAGGTGGTCGGCAAGGGCGCGAAGCCGCGGCGGGTGCCGGTGCTGGCGCCGGTGCGCGCGGCCGTCGCGGCGTGGCTCGCGCTGCACCCGCAGCGGGGCGAGGCCACCGCGCCGCTGTTCGTGGGGGTGCGCGGCGCCCGCCTCGTGGCCCGCGTGGCGCAGCGCGACCTCAAGCTGTTCCGCGAACTGCACGGCCTGCCCGACCACGCGACGCCGCACGCCCTGCGCCACTCGTTCGCCACCCATCTGCTGGCGGGCGGCGCCGATTTGCGGGCGATCCAGGAGTTGCTGGGCCATGCCAGCCTGTCGACGACGCAGCGCTACACGGCGGTCGATGCCAACCAGTTGATGGAGGTCTGGCACCGCACCCACCCGCACGGCTAGGCGCGAGGCCCACGTGACCGCGGCACGCGGCCGCGGCCACGGATGTCACGCGTTTCCCGGTGGCGGCGCGACCACCGAGGGGATGGTCCGCAGCAGGATCGCGAAGTCGCGGGCCAGCGACCACGAGCGGATGTAGGCGAAATCGAACTCCACCCGCTTGCGCAATTTCTCCTCGGTGTCGGTGTTGCCGCGCCAGCCGTTCACCTGCGCCCAGCCGGTCATGCCGGGCTTCACGCGATAGCGCAGCATGTAGTCGGGCATCACGTCGGCATAGATCCGGCCGTCCGCCTTGGCCCGTGGCGCGTGCGGACGCGGCCCGACCAGCGACATGTCGCCCAGCACGACGTTGAAGATCTGCGGCAGCTCGTCGATCGAGTACTTCCGCAGGATGCGCCCGACCCGGGTGACGCGCCGGTCGCTGCGCGAGACCAGGGTCTCGGCGGCGCTGTCCGCCTGGGCCACGTGCAGGCTGCGGAACTTGTAGATCTCGAAGCCGCGGCCGTACTGCCCGGAGCGCGACTGGCGGAAGAACACCGGCCCTTCGCTGTCGAGCCTGATGACGACAGCCACGACCAGCAGCAGCGCCGCCAGCGGCACCAGCAGCACGGCGGAGATCGCGAGGTCGCAGCCGCGTTTGAGCACTGCGCCCATGGCCGAGAACGGCGGCAGCATCAGCGTCGGCATCACCACGCCCTCCAACTGCTCGGCCTGATGCACGCGCAGCGCCGGAGGGACCTGGTCGGGGATCAGGCGCACGGTGAGCGGCAGGAAGCGCAGCCGGTCGATCAGCACCGAGATGCGCTCGCCGGCCGACCAGGGCAGCGCCATGTAGACGTCGTGCAGTTCGTGGTCGGCGAGGTAGCTGACCAGTTCGTCGATGTCGCCGAGGCAGGGCAGTTGCCCGTTGAGCGGGCCGAAACGCGAGCTGCGGTCGTCGAAGAAGCCGATCGGCATCGCCTCGCCGCGTGGATCGGCCCTGATCTGCCGCAGCATCCTTGCCGCCGACGTGCTGTTGCCGATGAAGGCCACCAATCTCGGCCGCGGCGTCAGGCTGGGCAGGCGGCCGGCCAGGCGGACGGCGGCGCCCCGCGTGGCCGCGATCCCCGCCCAAGCCAGCGCGAACCACAACGCGACGGCCGGCGCGGCGGCGAACGGCGGCGTCAGCAAACAGGTTCCGGCGGCGAACACCGCGAGCAGCGTGCGGAAGGCGCTGCTTTGCCGGGACCTGCCCGGCAATTCGACCGAGGCGCCGGCCAGCAGCGTCAGCAGCAGATAGGCGGCGGCAATTCCGGCCGGCTCAGGCCATATCTGGATGACCCACGCTTGAACGAGACGCCCGCCCGCCAGCACGCACCCGGCCTCGACGGCAAGGATCGTCGCGCAGAACAGCAGCGTCTCGGCCCGAGGCAGCCACATGGCTGACGCCGCGCGCCTGGACAGTCCGGCATGGTCCATCCCCGAAATCGTGCCCTGCATGTCGCACGTTCCTTTCGCGGGACGGACGCGGACAGCAAAGCAGGAAAGCAACAACCAAAGGTGAACCGGCGCGGCTGCCGAGGCGTTGCCCATGCAGGAGGGCACCAGTATGCCAGAGCAGCCGCACACCGAGAAGAACATCGAACACGTCGAGGGCCAGCAGGACACCGGCAACCACAAAAAGCCGGGCAGCCCCGAGTCGCACGGCGCCGACAAGTTCGGCGGCACCCGCGTCGGCAGCGAGAACGTCGAGCCCGCCAGCAAGCCCTGAACGCTTAGGCTACATCGTAGCGCCGATCTGCCACGGCGCGAACTCGGCCGAGCCGAAGTCGAACTGCTCGCTCTTGGTCGGCTCGCCCGAGGCGGTCGCCAGGATCTTCTGGAAGATGCGCTCGCCGCACTGCTGCACGGTCTCGTCGCCGTCGAGGATGGTGCCGCAGTTGACGTCCATGTCGTCTTCCATGCGGGTGAACATCGGCGTGTTGGTGGCAAGCTTGATCGACGGCGCCGGCTTGCAGCCGAACACGCTGCCGCGGCCGGTGGTGAAGCAAACCAGGTTGGCGCCGCCCGCCACCTGCCCGGTCGCCGCCACCGGGTCGTAGCCCGGCGTGTCCATGAACACGAAGCCGTGTTGCGTCACCTGCTCGGCGTATTGCAGCACGTCCACCAAATTGGTGCTGCCGCACTTGGCCATGGCGCCCAGCGATTTCTCCAGGATGGTGGTGAGGCCGCCGGCCTTGTTGCCGGGCGACGGATTGGAGTTCAGCTCCGCCCCCTCGCGCTCGGTGTAGCGCTCCCACCAGCGCATCAGCTCCACCAATTTCTCGCCGACCTCGCGCGACACCGCGCGCCGGGTCAGCAGATGCTCGGCGCCGTAGGTCTCGGGCGTCTCCGACAGGATCACCGTGCCGCCGTGGCGCACCACGAGGTCGCTGGCGAAACCCAGCGCCGGGTTGGCCGACACGCCGGAATAGCCGTCGGAGCCGCCGCATTGCAGCGCCACCACCAGCTCGCTGGCCGGCACCGGCTCGCGCGTCACCCTATTGGCGTCCTGCAGCGCCTCGCGCACGATGCCGATGCTGGCCGCCACCGTTTTGCGGCTGCCGCCCATCTCCTGGATGTCCATGCCGCGCAACCGCCCAGAGAGCCGCTGCTCGTCCATCAGGCCGCCAAGCTGGTTCACCTCGCAGCCGAGGCCCAGCACGATGACGCTGGAGAAGTTGACGTGCCGCGCGAAGCCGCCGAGCGTGCGCCGCAGCAGCGTCAGCGGCTCGCCCGCCGTCATGCCGCAGCCGGTCTTGTGGGTCAGCGCCACCACGCCGTCGACGTTGGGATAGTCGGCCAGTGGATCGTGGCCGGTGACCGGGTTGCGGCGGAACGCATCGGCCACCACGCTCGCCACATGGGCGGAGCAGTTCACGCTGGTCAGGATGCCGATGTAGTTGCGCGTCGCCGCGCGGCCGTCGGCGCGGCGGATGCCCTGGAAGGTGGCGGGCTGGTCGACCATTGCGGTCGGCCGGGCATCGACGCCGTACGCGTAGTCCTTGGCGAAGTCGCCCATGCCGCAGTTCTGCACGTGGACGTGCTCGCCCGGCGCGATCGGCGCGGTGGCGAAGCCGATGATCTGGCCGTAGCGGATCACCGGCTCGCCGATTGCGTGCGGCCGGGTGGCGACCTTGTGCCCGGCCGGGATGCGCCCGATCACGCCCACGCCGTCCGCCACCGGGGTTCCGGGCAGCAAGGTCGCGCGGGCGATCACCACGCTGTCGTCGGGGTGCAGGCGGATGGAGAGCGGCGGCATGACGGCGGTTCTTTCGCTGATCGGTTTACGCCAGGCCGCCGCTCTCGCGACGGACCTGCGCGGTGGCGGCGCGCGCGGCCATCGTCAGCAGGCCGCTGTCGTTGGTGATGGTGACGAGGCGGAAGCCCATGCCGATGGCGCGCGAGGCATAGCCGGCGCTGCCGCAGTGGATGCCGGCGTGAATGCCGCGCTTGGCGGTGGCCTCGATCACCCGGTCGAAGATCGCCAGCATCTCCGGCTCCTCGCGGTCCAGCTTCGGCGCCAGCCCGTGGGAGAAGCCGAGGTCCGACGGCCCCATATAGACGCCGGAGATCCCCGGCACGTCGAGGATGGCGTCGAGGTTGGCGACCGCCTCCCGCGTCTCGATCATCGCGATCGCCAGGCACTCGGCGTTGGCGGTCGCCTGGTAGCCGGAGCTGACGTCGCCGTACATGCCGGCGCGGATCGGGCCGTTGCTGCGCGCGCCGTCGGGCGGGTATTTGCAGGCGGCGACGAACGACAGGGCCTCGGCGCGGCTGTTCACCATCGGGCAGATCACGCCCATGGCGCCGCCGTCAAGCGCCTTACCAATGATGCCCGGCTCGTTCCACGGCACCCGCACCATCGGCGTCACCGGAAACCGGCCCATGGCCTGAAAGCAGGTCACCATGCTCATGTAGTCCTGCACGCCGTGCTGCAGGTCGACGGTCAGCGTGTCGAACCCGCATTGCGCCATGACTTCGGCCGAGAAGCCCGACGGGATCGCCAGCCAGCCGTTCACCGCGGCCTTGCCCTGCGCCCAGATCTGCTTGAGGTTGTTTGTCAATTCCGTCTCCCGCCGCTGACTTCAAATAGGCTTGGGCCAGGGGTGGGTCAATCGAGGCGGCTGCGGCCGCGTCGCCGGAGGCCAGGATGCCCGACGCCCTGAACCAGCCCGTCCACCTCGAAGCCGTGCTCGCCGCGGCCGGCGGCTTCCTCGGCGCGCGCCTCGCCATCGGCGCGGCGCTGCGCCAACAGCACGCCCAGGGCCAGGACAGCCACCCGCCGGCGCTGCCCGACGCGGTGGCGTTCGCACGCACCACCGAGGAAGTCTCGCGGCTGCTGGCACTGTGCCACGCGCATCGCGTGCCGGTGGTGCCGTGGGGCGCCGGTACCTCGCTGGAGGGCAACGTGACGCCGGTGGCGGGCGGCGTCGTGATCGACCTGTCCGGCATGGCCCAGGTGCTGGAGGTCAATGCCGCCGACATGGACTGCCGGGTGCAGGCCGGCGTCACCCGGCAGTCGCTCGATTTGCTGCTGCGCGACCAGGGCCTGTTCTTCCCGGTCGATCCCGGCGCGCACAGCACGCTGGGCGGCATGTGCGCGACCCGCGCGTCGGGCACCAACGCGGTGCGCTACGGCACCATGCGCGAGAACGTGCTGGGCCTGACCGTGGTGATGGCCGATGGCCGGGTGGCGCGGACCGGCGGGCGGGTGCGCAAGGCCGCGACCGGCTACGACCTGACCCGGCTGATGATCGGCAGCGAGGGCACGCTGGGCGTCATCACCGAGGTCCAGCTCCGCCTGCAGCCGATCCCCGAGGCCGCCAGCGCCGCGGTCTGCCAGTTCGCCACGCTGGCCGGCGCGGTGGCGGCGGTCGGCGCCATCATGCAGGCGGCGATCCCGGTGGCGCGGATCGAGCTTGCCGACGAGGTGCAGATGGCCGCTTGCATCGCCTACTCGAAGCTCGACGGCCTGGCGGCGCTGCCGACGCTGTTCCTGGAGTTCCACGGCAGCCCCGCAGGCGTCACCGAGCAAGCGGAACTGGCCGAGGCTTTGGCGGTGGAGCACGGCGGCCAGGGGTTCCAGTGGGCGGTGCTGGCCGAGGAACGGACGCGGCTGTGGCGCGCACGGCACGACGCCTACTGGGCGGCCCGCGCGCTGCGGCCGGGCTGGAACGGCATCGCCACCGACGCCATCGTGCCGACGTCGCGCCTGGCCGAGGCGATCCTGGGCGCGCAGGCCGACATCGCCAAGTCTGGACTGTTGGCGCCAATCGTCGGCCACGTCGGCGACGGCAACTTCCATACCGTGATCCTGGTGCCGCCGGAGCCGGACGGCCTCGACCGCGCCTGGGCGCTCGACCGCGCGATCGTGCGGCGGGCCATGGCGCTGGGCGGCTCGTGCAGCGGCGAGCACGGGGTCGGCCTGGGAAAGCGGCAGTTCATGGCGGCGGAGCATGGCGAGGCGGCGCTCGACGTGATGCGGGCGATCAAGGCGGCGCTCGACCCGCGCGGCATCCTCAATCCGGGCAAGCTGTTGCCGCCGGCATCCAGAGCCGAGGGCGGGCCGTAGTGTTTCGGTCGGGCGTCTCGCCCGAAGCGCAAACGATGGGAATTTCCAATGAAGCTCAACTTCCGCTCCGCCTTGATGGCCGCCGGCCTCGTGTTCGCGGCCGCCCCGGCCATCGCGCCGCTGGCCCATGCGGCCACCGTCATGGTCGGCGGCGCGCCGATGTACCCGAACAAGGACATCATCGACAACGCCGTGAACTCCAAGGACCACACCACGCTGGTCGCCGCCGTGAAGGCCGCCGGCCTGGTCGCCACGCTGAAGGGTCCCGGCCCGTTCACCGTGTTCGCGCCGACCAACGAGGCATTCGCCGCCTTGCCCGCCGGCACCGTCGACACGCTGCTGAAACCCGAGAACAAGGCCATGCTGACCAAGATCCTCACCTACCACGTGGTCGCCGGCAAGATGACGGCGGCAACCATCATGCGGGCGATCAAGGCCGGCCACGGCTCGGCGTCGCTGACCACGGTCGAGGGTGACCCGCTCAGCGCCACCGCCGTCGGCCAGAAGATCTACATCACCGACGCCAAGGGCGATAAGGCGCTGGTCGCCATCCCGAACGTGATCCAGTCGAACGGCGTCATCCACGTCGTCGACCACGTCCTGCTGCCGAACTGATCCAGCCGGCCATCCGACCAAACCCGGGCGGCCCGTGCCGTCCGGGCGCCTCGCGGCAATTTCCAGCCCCGGTTGCGGCCATGACGCTCATAACGCCACCGCCACAACCGACCCCTCGCATCTTCGGTGTCGTTGCCCTTATGGTGCCGCCCTTGTTACCCCGGCCTTTGGCGGGGAACGCCAGAGATCCGAGGTTGTTGATGCGCGCCTTCGTTGCCCTCGCCGTTGCGGCTCTCCTGGCCGCCTGTTTTGCCGCTCCAGCCCAGGCCCAGTTCGGCCCGCAGGGTCCGCCCGCGGTCGGCGTGGTCAAGGCACAGCGGCAGGCGATCACCGAAACCAACGATTTCGTCGGCCGCGTGCAGGCGGTCGACCGCGTGGACCTGGTGGCCCGCGTGACCGCGTTCATCGAGAAGCGCGACTTTATCGAAGGTGCCGAGGTCAAGCAGGGCGACCTGCTGTACGAATTGGAGCGTGGCCCGTTCGAGGCCGACGTGCAGGCCAAGACCGCGGCGATGGCGCAGACCAAGGCCCTGCTGCGCAACGCCAGCATCACCTTGGGCCGCGCCACCAGCCTGCTCAGCACGCCCGCCGGCCAGCGCTCCACGGTCGACGACGCGCAGGCGCAGCAGGCCAGTCAGGCCGCCCAGGTCGCCAACAACGAGGCGCTGCTGCGGGCCTCGCAGATCAACCTCGACTACACCGAGATCCATGCGCCGGTGGCCGGCAAGATCAGCCGCACCAGCCTGACCGTCGGCAACGTGGTCACGCCGTCGAGCGGCGCGCTCGCCACCATCGTCAGCCAGGACCCGATGTACGTGCTGTTTCCGGTCTCGGTGCGCACCGCGCTGGAACTGCGCACCCGTTACGCCGCCAAGGGCGGCCTTGCGGCGGTGGTGGTGAAGGTGCAGTTGCCCGACGGCACCATCTTCGCGCAGCCCGGCAAGATCGATTACGTCGATCCCACGGTTTCGGCCAACACCGACACGCTGAACTTCCGCGCGGTGGTGCCCAACCCGCTGCGACCCGGCACCAAGGCCGGCGAGTTGGGCAACCGCGACCTGGTCGACGGCGAGTTCGTCACCGCCCTGGTCGAAGGCATCGTGCCGCTGCAGGTGCTGGGCATCCCGCGCGCGGCGGTGCTGCAGGATCAGCAGGGCAGCTATGTCTGGGTGGTCGGCGCCGGCAACAAGGTCGAGCAGCGGCGCATCCAGCTCGGTCAGTCGACCCCCACCGTGGCCGTCGTGGTGGGCGGGCTCACCGAGGGCGAAACCGTGGTCTCGGAAGGCATCCAGCGGGTCCATGCCGGCGGCGTGGTGGCCCCGGCGCCGGCATCCAGCCAGCCGGTGGCGCCGCGGGCCGGAGGCTGAGCGCATGATCTCCGGCGTCTTCATCGACCGGCCGCGCCTTGCGGTGGTGATCGCGATCATCATCACCATCGCCGGCGGCATCTCGCTCACCCGCATCCCGGTGGCGCAGTTCCCCGACATCGTGCCGCCGCAGGTGCAGGTCACCACCGCCTATCCCGGCGCCTCCGCCGCGGTGGTCGAGGCGACCGTGGCGCAGACGCTGGAGGCGCAGGTCAACGGCGCCGACAACATGATCTACATGAAGTCGAACAGCGCCAACGACGGCAGCTACAACCTGACCGTCAGCTTCTCGCTCGGCACCAACCCCGATATCAACACGGTCAACGTCAACAACCGGGTGCAGGCGGCGCTGTCACGGCTGCCCGCCGAGGTGCAGCGGCAGGGCGTCACGGTCCAGAAGCGCTCCTCGGCGATCCTGGAGTTCCTGCAACTGTATAGCGACAATGGCAAGCAGGACCCGCTGTTCATCAGCAACTACGTCACCATCAACGTGCTCGACACGCTGTCGCGCATTCCGGGCGTGGGTCAGGCCAACCTGTTCGGCGCGCTCAACTACTCGATGCGCATCTGGTTCGACACCAATCGGCTCATCAGCCTCAAGCTGGCGCCATCCGACATCATCGCGGCGGTGCAGGCGCAGAACGTGCAGGCGGCGGTCGGCCGCGTGGGCGCCCGCCCGACCGCCAACGACACCCAGTTCCAGATCAACCTGCAGACCAAGGGCCGGCTCACCACGCCGGAGGAGTTCGGCAACATCGTCATCCGCGCCAACCCCGACGGCTCGCTGCTGCGGGTGCGCGACGTGGCGCGGGTCGAGCTGGGGGCGCAGACGCAAGACAGCCTGAGCCGCCTGAACGGCCGCCCGGCGGTCTCCATCGGCATTTATTTGGCGCCCGGCGCCAACGCGGTGCAGACTTCGGCGCGCGTGCAGGCGGCGCTGAACACGCTGTCGCAGCGGTTCCCCGAAGGCCTCAAGGCCCGCGTCTTCTACGACAGCAGCACGTTCGTCTCGGACACCATCACCGAAGTGCTGAAGACGCTGGGCGAGGCGTTCGTGCTCGTCGTGATTGTGGTGTTCCTGTTCCTGGGCAGCCTGCGCGCCACCATCATCCCCATCGTGGCCGTTCCGGTCAGCCTGATCGGCACTTTCGCGGTGCTGCTCCCGCTCGGCTTCTCGGCCAACACCGTGAGCCTGCTCGCGATGGTGCTGGCGATTGGCATCGTCGTCGACGACGCCATCGTGGTGGTCGAAAACGTCGAGCGGGTGATGTCGGAAAACCCCGACCTGTCGCCGGGCGACGCCACCAAGGTGGCGATGCAGCAGATCACCGCGCCGATCGTCGCGATCACCCTGGTGCTGTTGTCGGTGTTCGTGCCGATCGCCTTCATCCCCGGCCTGTCGGGCAGCCTGTTCCGGCAGTTCTCGGTCACCATCAGCGTCGCCATGCTGATCTCGGCGCTGAATGCGCTGACGTTGAGCCCGGCGCTGTGCGCGGTGTTCCTGCGCCACACCGGCGACAAGCGCGGCGTCATGGGTTGGGTCGGGCGCGGCATCGACCGGGTGCGCAACGGCTACGGCAACGTGGTGCGCCGGCTGCTGCGCTTCTCCATCCTGGCGGTGCTGGTTGTCATCGGCTGCGCCGCCGGCATCTTCGGCCTGTCGGCGGTGACTCCCACCGGCTTCCTGCCCGAGGAGGACCAGGGCGCGTTCTTCATGGCGGTGCAACTGCCCGACGGCGCCTCGGTCAACCGCACGCTGGCGGTCACGACACAGGTCGAGGGCATCCTGAAGAAGATCCCGGCGATCCAGAACGTGCTGTCGATCGTCGGCTTCTCGCTGCTCGACGGCGGCAACCAGGCCAACGCCGCGTTCCTGGTGGCACGGATGAAGCCGTTCGCCGACCGCACCGCGAGCAAGGACGGCGTGCAGGCGGTGATCGGCCAGGTGTTCGGCGCCAGCCAGTCGATCCGCAACGCCTTCGTGTTCCCGTTCAACCTGCCGCCGATCATCGGCCTGTCGACCGGCGGCGGCTTCGAGTACCAGCTACAGGCGTTGAACGGCCAGGACCCGGTCGACATGGGTCCGGTGCTGCAGGGTCTGATCGCCGCCGCCCAGGCCAACCCGGCGATCGGCGTGGTGCGCTCGACCTTCACCGCTACCACGCCGTCGATCTACCTCGACATCGACCGCGACAAGGCGCAGGCGCTGGGGCTTGCCGTCAGCGACGTGTTCAGCGCCCTGCAGGCCACGCTGGGCGGCATCTACATCAACGACTTCAACCTGTTCGGCCGCACCTGGCAGGTGAACATCCAGGGCGAGGCGGCCGACCGCTCCGACATCCCCTCGATCTTCCGCATCTTCGTGCGCAACAAGACCGGGACCATGGTGCCGCTGCGCTCAATCGCCGACATCCGCATCGTGCTCGGGCCGCAGACCATCAGCCGCTACAACAACTACCGCTCGATCACGCTGCAGGGTTCGGGCAAGCCGGGCGTGTCGTCGGGCACCGCCCTGCTCGCCATGGAAGCGGTGTCCAAGGCGACGCTGCCGGCGGGCTACTCCTACGAGTGGACCGGCACCGCGTTCCAGGAGCGCGAGGCGACCGGGCAGACCGGCACCATCCTGGCGCTGGCGATCCTGTTCGCCTATTTGTTCCTGGTCGGGCTGTACGAGAGCTGGGTGATCCCGATCCCGGTGCTGCTGTCGGTCGCGGTCGGCGTGTTGGGCGCTTTCATCGGCATCAAGCTGGGCGGCCTGTCGCTCGACCTTTACGCGCAGATCGGCCTCGTCGTGCTGATCGCGCTGGCCGCCAAGAACGGCATCCTGATCATCGAGTTCGCCAAGGAGCAGCGCGAGGCCGGGCGCTCCATCCGCGAGGCCGCCGAGCTGGGCGCGCGCACCCGGTTCCGCGCGGTGATGATGACCTCGATCGCCTTCGTGCTCGGCCTGGTGCCGCTGGTAATCGCGCAAGGCGCCTCGATGCTGAGCCGGCACGCCATCGGCACCCCGGTGTTCGCCGGCATGATCGGCGCCAGCAGCATCGGCATCTTCCTTATCCCGATGCTGTATGTCACCTTCCAGACCATGCGCGAGCGCGTCAAAGCAAGGTTCGGCGGCAAGCGGCGACCGCCCGCGCACGTCACGCCCACCGCCTAGCCCAACCGCCTAGCATTGGATTTTTCGGCCGCCACCGCACATGCTGCGGTAACGCGAAGCCATCGAGAGGGAGATCAGCGATGACCAAGTTCGGCATGGCCCAGAACGTCCGCCGCGTCGAGGACCCGCGCCTGCTCAAGGGCGCCGGCTCCTACACCGACGACATGAACACGCCCGGCACGCTGGTCGGCGTGGTGCTGCGCAGCCCGCACGCCGCGGCCCGCATCGCCGGCATCGACGCCGCCGCCGCCGCCGCCCTGCCAGGCGTGGTCGCGATCTACACCGGCGCCGACCTCGAGGCCGACGGCATCGGCGGCCTGCCCTGCGCGGTCGACCTGAAGAACCGCGACGGCTCCGACATGGTCAAGCCGCCGCATCCGGTGCTGGCCGACGGCCGCGTGCGCCACGTCGGCGACCCGGTGGCGTTCATCGTGGCCGAGACGCAGCAGGCGGCCCGCGACGCCGCCGAGACGATCATGGTCGACTACGACAGCCTGCCGTCGATCACCGACCTCGCCGCCGCGTTGGACGCCGATGCCGCGCAGGTCTGGGACGACATGCCGCGCAACCAGGTGTTCGACTGGGAGATCGGCAACAAGGCCGAGACCGAGGCGCTGTTCGCCGGCGCCGCGCACGTCACGCGGCTCACCGTTGTCAACAACCGCGTCGTCGCCTCGTCCATGGAGGCGCGGGCGGCGCAGGCGGAGTACGACTCGGCAACCGGCCGCTGGACCTTGCGCACCAACACGCAGGGCGGCTGGCTGCTCAAGGACCTCATCGCCAAGCCGGTGTTCGGCGTCGAGCCGGACCGCTTCCGCATCATCACCCCCGACGTCGGCGGCGGCTTCGGCATGAAGCTGTTCCTGTACGCCGAGCACGTGCTGACCTGCTACGCCGCGCGCAAGCTCGGCCGGCCCGTCAAGTGGGCGAGCGAGCGCAGCGAGGCGTTCCTGGCCGACACCCACGGCCGCGACAACATCACGCTGGGCGAGCTGGCGATCGACGCCGGCCACAAGATCCTGGCGCTGCGCACCCGCAACGTCGCCAACATGGGCGCCTACCTCTCGACCTTCGGCCCTTTCATCCCGACCCTGGCCGGGACCGGCGTGCTGGCCAGCGTCTACAACATGAAGGGCGTCTATGCGAACGTGGTCGGCGTGTTCACCAACACCGTCCCGGTCGACGCCTACCGCGGCGCCGGGCGGCCCGAGGCCAACTACATCGTCGAGCGCCTGGTCGACGCGGCGGCGCGCGAGCTGGGCCTCGACCGCGCCCAGTTCCGCCGCGACAACATGGTGACGCCGGACGCCATGCCGCACACCACCCCGGTCGGCAAGGTCTACGACAGCGGCGACTTCCGCACCGTGATCGACCACGCGCTCGCCACCATGGACTGGGCCGGCTTCGAGACGCGGCGGGCGCAGTCGGCGGCGCGCGGCAAGCGGCGCGGCATCGGCATGGCGTATTATTTGGAGGCGACCGGCGGCTCACCCACCGAGCGCGCCGAGATCCGCTTCGCCGAGGACGGCTTCGTGGACGTCTTCGTCGGTACCCAGTCGACCGGCCAGGGGCACGAGACGGCCTATGTGCAACTGACGGTCGATCAACTGGGCGTGGACGGCGACCGCGTCCGCATCCGCCAGGGCGACACCGACACCATCCCGACCGGCGGCGGCACCGGCGGCGCGCGCAGCCTGTATTCGGAAGGCCAGGCGATCCTGCTGACCGCCGCCTCGGTCATCGAGAAGGGCCGCAAGGCCGCCTCCGAGGCGCTGGAGGCGGCGCCCGCCGACATCGTGTTCGAGGCGGGCCGGTTCTCCATCGTCGGCACCGACCGCGGCATGGACATCGTGACGCTGGCGGCGTCGCAGCGGCAGCGCGCGGCGGCGGGCGAGGACGTGACCACGCTGGACGCCGCCGAGGTCGCCAACATCGACGCGCACACCTTCCCCAACGGCTGCCACATCGCCGAGGTCGAGGTCGACCCCGACACCGGCGTGCTGACCGTGCTGCGCTACAGCGTCACCGACGACGTGGGCCGCGCCGTCAACCCGCTGATCGTGCGCGGGCAGGTGCATGGCGGCGTGGCGCAGGGCTTCGGCCAGGCGATCCTCGAGCACACCGCCTACGACCCGTCCTCGGGCCAGTTGCTGTCCGGCAGCTTCATGGACTACGCGATGCCGCGCGCCGACGACCTGCCCGACATCGAGGTGGACCTGATCGAGGTGCCGTGCGGGACCAACCCGCTCGGCGTGAAGGGGGCTGGCGAGGCCGGCGCGGTCGGCAGCCCGCCCGCCGTCATCAATGCGCTGGTCGACGCGCTGGCGCCCTCCGGCGTCACCCACATCGACATGCCGGCAACCCCGGAAAAGGTCTGGCAGGCGCTGGAGACGGCAAAGCGCGCCGCCTGATTGAAACAGCCGGCCTGCCGCGTCGTGCGGCGGGCCGGCTGCCTACTTGGCCATCCCGGTGGCCTATTTGGCCACCCAGGCGTCGAACTGCTTGTCCAGCTTGGCCCCGTTGTCATGCCAGAAGCTCTCGTCCACCATCAGGCCGCCGGCCAGGTTGGCCGGCGTCGACGGCGACACCGCCAGCAACTCGGGCGGTAGCTTGTCGTCGGCGCCGATGGTGGCGCCGCCGAACGCGCCCAGCGCCGGCAGCGCATGTTGCACCTTGGGATCGGCCGCGAACGCCAGCAGCTTGGTCGCCGCCGGGATGTTGGGGCTGCCGGCCAGGATCGCCCAGCTTTCGACTTCGTCGATGGCGCCGGACCACTGCACCGCGAAGTTATGGCGCGCCTGCGGGTCGGTGCTGCGTACGACGGCGATGATGTGGTCGGCCGCGGCGCTGGTCATCAGCACGTCGCCGGAGGCCAGCAGCCGCGGCGCTTCGTTTGGGTCGGTCCACCACACCACGTAGGGCTTGAGCTGGTCGAGCTTGCGGAAGGCGCGGTCGATGCCGGCATCGGTGCGCAGCGTGCCGTAGATGTCGCCCGGCGCCACGCCGTCGGCCAGCAGGGCGATCTCGAGGTTGTAGCGGGCGCCGCGATGCAGGCCGCGCTTGCCCGGCACCTTGGCCACGTCCCAGAACTCCGCCCAGGTCGGCGTGCCCGTGAACTTGTCGCGGTTCCATGCCAGCACCGTGCTGCGCAGCACCGCGCCGGTGCCGCAGTCGCTGGCGGTCTGCGGCAGGGCGAGGGCGCGGCCGCCCAGCTTGTCCCAGTCGAGCTTGGCGAACGCCCCGCTCTTGCAGCCGTCGAACAGCACCGGGCCATCGACCACGGCGAGGTCGGCATGACCGGCGCGCGCCGCCTCGACCGTGCCGTCGAACGGCAGGCTGTCGACCGCGATGCCGGTGGCTTTGGTGAACGGCTGCAGGAACGCCTGCGCCAGCACCGGGCCAAGCAGCGCGCCCGGCATCGCCGCCACCAGCTCGGCCGCCTGCGCCGCGCCGCCCAGGCCCGGACCGCCCGCCAGGACGGTCGCGGCGGCGGCCAGGCCCATGGTGAAGGCGTTACGCAAGCTCATCGCGGGTCCTGAACCTTGGGTGACGGAACGTCGATTGCTGGAACAAGCGCCGAAGCAGTCATAATACGGTAATCGCCGGGAACCTGCGCGGCAACCGCCGCTCCGCTCACCTGACCGTAAGAGTACGCCAAGAGTACGCCGCCGCGTGATGCGGCTGCCAGGCGACCCCGACCACGACGCCCGGCCTGACGCTGCCCAGCGGCACCCCGGCCGGCCGCGTAACAACGAGTTCAATGCCGTTGCCGGCGCCAAGTTGCAGGCGCACCCGCCAATGGTCGCGATGGAACGCCACCTCGCGCACCGTGGCGGCAAACGCATCGTCGCCGGCATCCGCCAACGCCTCGGCCGCGAGCGCCATCCGCTCCGGCCGCACGCACACCACGCAGGCATCGCCGACGCCCACCCCCTCGGCGCGCGCCGACACCACGGCGCCGGCCCGCAGCTCGACCCGCACCTCGCCGTCGAACTCCTCCAGCACCGTGCCGGGCAGCATGTTGAGCGGGCCGGTGAGGCTTGCGACGGTGACGCTGGCGGGCGCGTCGTAGAAGGCGCGCGGCGTTCCGTCCTGGACCACGAAGCCGCCGGCCAGCACCACCAGCCGCTCCCGCGCCACGCCGAAACCGCTGAACGCGGCATCGGCGTCGCTTGCGGCATGGACGATGGCGAACTCCCGCAACGCCCGCGCCGCGCTCACGAAGGCGCACACCGAGCCGCGCGCCGCCGGGTCGAGCCCGGCCAGCGGGTCGTCCAGCAGCAGAAGCGGCGAGCGCTGCATCAGCACCCGCGCAATCGCCAGCCTCACCCGCGCCGCGGCATCGAGCGTCCGTGGCGGCATGTCGGCATAGGCGTCCAGTCCGGCCAGCCGCAGCATCGCCCGGACTGCGCGCGGCGACCCGCCGGAGAAGCCGACGTTGCCGGCCACGCTCATCCGCTCGAACAGCCCCAGCCCGCGATGCACCACGGCGACCCCGCGGCGATGCGGCGGCACGTCGGCGACATCCCGGCCATCCAGCAGGACGCTGCCCGACGTCGCCGCGGCGGAACCCGCCAGCAGCAGCAACGCGGCTCCGGAGCCCTCGCCGAGCAACGTCAGGTGCTCCATGGGCATCACATCGAGCGTCATGCCGCGCAGCGTTGGCACGCCATGGCGATGGTGCCAAACTCGCTGCAAGGCGGCAATCGGCGGAGCCGTCATGCTTCAAGCCCCAAGTGACGGCTCCCACCAAGCGCAACCCGCGCTCACGTATTTGCGTTGCACAGCCGACACAACGCAACACAGGAGATTGCCATGGCCTCGACCGCCAGCCGCATTCAGGGCGCCTCAGCGGACGCCAATACCCAGATCAAGGAGCTGAGGGGCCAAGTCGACCAGTTGATGCGCGAGCGCGTCACGCCGATGGTCTCCGATGCCGCTGGACGCGCCCAGGACCTTGCCCGCCAAGCCAGCGACATGGCGCATGACCAGGCCGAGAACTTCTCCAGCCAGGTGCGCGAGATGCCGATCGCGGCGGTGCTTGTGGCAGCCGCCGCAGGTTATCTGCTCGGCCGGCTCTCCCGCTAGGTGGCGATACGCGTCGTCCAGCTCGGCAAGGTCGCGGCCCAGGCGGAGAAGCTGCGGCTGCAGAGCCTGTTGAGCCGGCAAATCCACCGCGCCATCTACGCCGCCATCGCCGCCATCTTCGCCCTGGCGTTGCTGGCGGCGATCCATGTGGCGGTCGTCCTCGCGCTGACGTCCGTGGTCGGGGCGTTGTTCGCGACGTTGATCGTGGCGGCGTTCGATCTGATCGTGGCGTCGGCGCTCGGCGCCATGGCGCTGTTCAGCAAGCCGGGCCGGGTCGAGCGAGAGGCTTTGCTGGTGCGCGAGGAGGCCCGCTCGCAGTTGGCTGAGGCCGCCGTGATGTCGGTGTTGCTGGGTCCGGTGATGCGCCGCGCCGGCCTGGGCCTGGTGCATCGGATGCTGACCCGGCCGCGCCGCTAGATGCCGCCACCCGGCCTGGCCGGCTCCGGCGTCGATATTCGGCGCGACGGGCCGGCCGGGCGGGTGCGGCTGGCGCGTCCGGCGGCGATGAACGCTCTCGACCTGCCGATGATCCGCGCCATCGCCGCAGCGTTGGAGGGTTGGCGCGGCGATCCCCGGGTCGAGATCGTGTTGATCGAGGCGGAGGGCCGGGCGTTCTGCGCCGGCGGCGACGTGCGCGCCGCCCGCGACTGGGCCAGGGCCAGCGACGACGCCACCATCCGCGCCTACTTCGCGGCCGAGTACGCCCTCGACGCGGCCATCGCCTCCTGTCCCAAGCCGGTGGTCTCGCTCATCGACGGCGTCTGCATGGGCGGCGGCGTCGGGCTGTCGGTGCATGGCCTGGCGCGGATCGCCACCCCGGCGGCCATGTTCGCCATGCCCGAGACGGCCATCGCGCTGTTCCCCGACGTCGGCATGACGCATGTGCTCGGCGCCATGCCGGGCGGCCTGGGGCTGTTCCTGGGCCTTACCGGCCATCGGCTGCCCGGAGCCGACGCGGTCCACGCCGGGCTTGCCACGCATCTCGTCGAACGTGACGCGCTCCCGGACCTGGCCGCGGCGCTGGTGCGCGACGGCATCGCCGCATTGCCGCCGGTCGGAGCGCTGCCGCCGTTCTCGCTAGCCGCCCATTTGCCGATGATCGAGCGCTGCTTCACCGCGTCCGACGCAACCGGGATCGTAAGCCGGCTGGCGCGCGAGGACGGCGAGTTTGCAGCGGCGGCGCTGGCCAGCCTGCGCGCGGCCTCGCCCGCCGCCGTCGCCTGGTCGTTCGCCGCCATCCGGCGCGGCGGCGGGCTCACGCTGCCGCAGGCGTTCGCGGCCGAACTGGAGCTGGCCTGCCGGGTCACCCGCCACCCCGACTTCGCCGAGGGCGTGCGCGCCGTGCTGGTCGACAAGGACCGCTGCCCGGCCTGGCGCGACGCCGCCATCGAGGCGGTCGATCCCGCGATGGTGGCGGCGATGCTGGCTGGCTAAGTCTGTGCAACGATGGTGAAGTCGCCTCGGGTAATTGCCTCGCGCTCTTCGCGGATCACGTAGCGGATTGCCTCCAGCCGCTCGTGCTCGGCCGCGATGGCATCCTCGTAGCGGCGGAGCGCCTCACGAACGACCTCGCTTGCGTTCTGGTGGCGGCCAATCTGAACCTGGTTCTCCACGAAGAGACTAAGATGGTCCGTGAGGTTCACGTTTCGACCGGACGTGATTCAACTCCTGTGGAACCTGATCCGTGGAACAATGGGATGTATGTCAGACATTGACAACGACTGCCGTCCGCCCGGCTGGCTAGTAGACGCCGGCCGCGGTGTGGCGGTTGCGCAGCCGCAGGCCGAGGGCGATCATGGCGCAGCCGAATATCACCGCGTAGACGCCAAGCCAGATGGTCAGCACCACCGCGCCGCCAAACGGGTTGAAGGCCAGCAGCACACCCCAGATCAGCGACACCGCACCGCCCAGCGCCATCAGCCAGTTGGTGTGCCCGGTGTGGAACGCCGCCACCAGCAGCAGCACTCCGGTCACCAGCGCCCAGGCGGCGAGCAGCAGCACCCAGATGGTGATGGCGAGGCCGGGCAGCAGGATCGCCACCACGCCGAGCGCGATGCCGGCCAATCCCTCCAGCAGCAGCGTCGTCCAGCGGCCATGGTGGCTGGCGGCGCGCATTGCGGCGACGATGGCGAACGAGCCGTCGATCAGCGCGTAGAAGCCGAACACCAGTACCAGCGAGCCCAGCGCCGTCACCGGCATCAGGAACGCCACCACGCCGAACACCAGCGCCACGATGCCGCGCAGCACCAGCGCCCACCAGTTGCGCGCCAGCGCCGTCCCCCGGGACAGGCGTAGGCCGTGACGATCAAACGGGGCTTGCGCGAAGCTCATGTGAAATCTCCCTCCTGGGTCGCGGGGCGTCCAGCCTAACGTACAGACGGCGCCACGGCTGCATCGATCTCTTCGGGGGCACTCTCGGCGGCCAGCCTGAGACGGCGGAAGCTGCGCACGCTGAACGGCAGCATGGCCATGTAGATCAGGCAGCCGGCGGCCAGCCCGGCCCAGGGATCGGCGACCAGCAGCAGCGCGAACAGCACGGTGCCGAGCAGCAGCGGCAGCACATATTCGGCCGGCACCTTGAAGTTCTTGAAGTTCCACACCGGCAGCGTCGAGACCAGCAGCAGCGCCACCACCACCAGCGCCACCGCGCTGAACAGCGGGTACTGCACGACGGCGAGCAGCCCGTTCCAGCGCATCGAGCGCGCCTCCAAGCCGATGAACAGCGGCAACAGCACCAGCCCTGCCCCGGCCGGCGCCGGCACGCCCACGAAGAAATTATAGGTGTAGGCCGGATGCGCGGCACTGCCGTCCAGCGCCTCTAGCGAGGCGTTGAAGCGCGCCAGGCGCAGCGCCATGCACACCGTGAACAGCACGCACGGGATGAAGCCATAGCCGCGCGCCGTGTGCAGCGACCACAAGTACAGCACGAACGACGGCGCCACGCCGAAGCACAGGAAATCGGTCAGGCTGTCGAACTCGGCGCCGAACCGCGAGCTTACCTTGAGCAGCCGGGCCAGCCTGCCGTCCATGCCGTCGATCGCCGCCGCCACGGCGATCGCCACCACCGCCGCGCCGAAGCGCTCGTCGAGTGCGAAGCGCATCCCGGTCAAGCCGGCGCAAAGCCCGAGCATGGTGAGGATGTTGGGCAGCATCCGGTTGAACGAGGGTCCCTTGAAGCGCGGACGGTTGCTGGGCCGCAGCCGCTGCCGCAGCTTGCGCATCCTCGCCTCGGCCAGCGCCACCCGCTTGGGGGTCAGGCCCTGCTGGCCCGGCCGCCGTGGGCGGTCAGACAACTGCGGCCGCCAGGTCGGCCAGCACCGTCTCGCCGCCGATCATGGTCTGCCCCACCGCCACCAGCGGCCGCACGCCCTCCGGCAGGTACAGGTCGGTGCGGCTGCCGAAGCGGATGATGCCGAACCGCTCGCCGGCGCGCACCGGGTCGCCCTCGTGGACGTGGCACAGGATGCGGCGGGCGATCAGGCCGGCGATCTGCACCACCGCGATCTCGCGCCCGTCGGGCAGCCGGATCGCCAGCGCGTTGCGCTCGTTGCGCTCGCTGGCCTTATCCAGGCTGGCGTTGACGAAGGCGCCATGACGGTAGGCGATGCGGGTCACGGTGCCGTCCACCGGCATCCGGTTCACGTGCACGTCGAGCACCGACAGGAAGATCGCCACCCGCCAGCGCGGCTGCGGCCCCAGCCCGAGTTCCGGCGGCGGCACCGCCGGGACCACGGAAACCACATGCCCGTCCGCCGGCGCCAGCACCAGCCCGGCCCGTTGCGGCGGCACCCGCGCCGGGTCGCGGAAGAAGTACAGCGAGAACAGCGTGAACACGAGTCCCAGCCACGCCAGCCAGTGCGCGAACAGCAGGCCGGCCACGATGACTGCGGCGCCGATCGCCAGGAACGGGCGGCCGGCGGCATTGGGGGGAGCCGCCACGAGGCGGAAGGAGTTGATGATCGACATTTGCATTATATTGGGAGGCGCGTGGGCTTAGCCGGGAACCGATGGCGCGGGCAAGGTGCGCTGCCGGCGCGTGTTATGGCGCGGCCGCCACGGCTGCCGGAATGGCGAAGATCTGGCCGGGATAGATCAGGCTGGCGTCGCGGATCTGCTCGCGGTTGGCCTGGTAGATCACGGTGTATTGGATGCCTCGGCCGTACGCCAGGCGGGCGATCCGCCACAGGCTCTGCCGTGGCTGCACCACGACGCGCCCGCCGAGCAGGTCCTGCGCCGCCAGCATCGCCCGCTCGAACGGCAGCTCGATGCGCGCCGCCACCTCGCCGTGGATGCCGATCTGGTCGACGCGCACCCGGTGCGTGCCCTCGGCCACAGCCCAGGAGGGCGTCAGCATCCAACGCCCGAACGCATCGGCGCTGGTCTCGCCGGCCAGTCGTTCGTCGATGTAGAGGCGCACCGTCACGTGCGGCGGCGCGCGGCCGGCGAAGCGGATGGCGCCATGGTCGTCGTAATCGACGACGTCGAGGCCAACCTTGGCGGGCGACTTGCCGCTGCCGGCGGCGTCCGGAGCCTGCAGCAGCCGTGGCATCCCACCCGGCGGCGCGAGCAGCGCGAAGGCGGCGGGCGGCGCGGTTGCCACGGCTCCGGGAGCGGTATGCGCCGAACGCGGCGGCACCATGAGGATGACCGGCGCCGCGCCCTCGCTGCGGCTGCCTGGAGCGCCGGCCGAGGGCGGCGTCACCGACGCCACGCTCAGTTGCTGGCCGCCCGGCGAGAGCGGCGCCGTAGGAAGCACCACCCATTGTCCCTGCGGGTCAGCCTGAGCCTGGGCCAGCGGCTTGCCGTTGTCGATGATTTCGACCCGGCTGCCTGGAGCCGCGCGCCCGGCCAGCACCGCGTCGCCGTTCGGGCCGATCCGCACGATGTCGAAGCTGGGCGCGGTTGTTGGCGGCGGCGCGGGCAAGGGCAGCGCCGGCTTCTCCGCTTGCCCCACCGGCGCGAGCGCAGGCGGCGCGGCCGACGTACCAGGCATCCCAGCCGTCACGCCCGGGACGGCGGCCGGCGGCGGCAAGGCGGGGGGCGCCGTCACAACCATCGCGGCGGGCGGCGGCGGCTTTACCGCGACGCCGGAAGAGGCTGTGGCTTGCGGGGCAGCCGCCGCTTCACCACGCACGCCGGCCGGCGTCTGGGTGGCCGGCGTCTGGGTGGCCGAAGGCGGATCGATCAGTGTGGCCAGTTCCGTCACGCGCCGCTGCGCGCTCGGAGCAAGCCACAGCCAGCCGCCGCCGCCAATCGCCAACAGCAGTAGGGCGGCGATCCAGCGTGCGGCGGGACGTCGACTGGCGGCTGATCGATCGGCTGGCCCGTACTTTGACATCATTGTGAACAATTAGGGTGCATGTCCTATGCGGTGTCCGCCGCGGGTGCGCAACGGGCAATTCACGGAATGGGCGTCGGGCGGGGTCCATGTCACACTGTTGGCCCTGCCTGTTGCGGAGATCCCATGAGCCAGCGCCCATCCCGACCTTCGGCACCGAGGCCCGCGGCACTCCGCCCACGCGCCAATGCCGGCCTGCGCCCCTCGCAGGCCATGCGGCTGCCGATGCGGATCTGGGATTTGCCGACCCGGCTGTTCGCGCTCGCCGTCGTGCTGTTCACCATCGCCGCCTTCGCCAGCCTGCAGCCGGGCGCGGCCGCGTGGCACCGGGCCGCCGGCGACGCCGTGCTGGCATTGCTGCTGTTCCGCCTCGTCTGGGGTTTCGTCGGCAGCGACACCGCGCGCTTCGCCGCCATCCTGCGCGGCCCCGCCAGCGCCGCGCGCGAGATGCCGCAGTTGCGCGGGCGTGAGCCGGACAACATCGTCGGTCACAGCGCCGTCGGCGGCTGGTGGCTGCTGGTGCTGCTGGCGCTGCTGGCGGCGGTCGTCGTCACCGGCATCGCGCCCCACATCGGGCGGACGGCCCCATCCTGGGTCGCCGCATGGCACGCGCGCTGCGCCGATGCGCTGGCGGCGGCGTTCGTGCTGGAGGCGGCGGTCGTGCTCGCGGCCTCGCTGCTGACCGGCCGCGCCCTGCTGCGCCCGGTGCTGACCGGCAAGAAGCGCCTGCCCGCCGCCACCCGCGCGCCTCGCCTGGCCAGCCCATTCCTGGCGGCGGCGATTTTTGTGGTGGTCGCGGCGGCGGTGGCGGCGTTTGCTCTGCGCGGCTAGAGCAGCGCGCCCCGTCTGACACCAACAACCCGTCTGACACCAACAAGCCGATACCAGCAGGCCGACGCCAACAGGAGCCTTCATGTCCCACCTCACATCCGTCGCCGTGTTCTGCGGCGCCAGCGCGGGCCGCCTGCCGCTGTTCCGCACCGCCGCCACGGCACTGGGGCGGGGCCTGGCGCAATCCGGCCTGCGGCTGGTGTACGGCGGCGGCCAGGTCGGCCTGATGGGCGCGGTCGCCGACGCGGCGCTGGCGGCCGGCGGCGAGGTGGTCGGCGTCATCCCCGAGTTCCTCACCCGCTCCGAGGTGGCGCACCAGCACGCCAGCGAGATGATCGTCACCGACAGCATGCACAGCCGCAAGGCGCGCATGTTCGAACTGGCGGACGCCTTCGTGTCGTTCGCCGGCGGCCTCGGCACGCTCGACGAGACGTTCGAAATCCTGACCTGGCGGCAGCTCGGCCTGCACGGCAAGCCGATCCTGATCGTCGATGTCGCCGGCAGCGCGCAGCCGCTGGTGACGATGATCGAGGCCACCATCGCCGCCGGCTTCGCCCGCCCCGACATCCGCGCGCTCTATGAAGTGGTGGACGGCGTGCCCGCCCTGCTGGCGCGGCTGGCCGTGCTGCCGGCCGCGTCCGCGTCGCATGTCGCGGCCGCGCAGCTGTAGCCTTGCCTCGGAGCCGCCGCACCGCTAAGACGCTGCCAACGGAGTATAGCTCAGCCTGGTAGAGCACTGTGTTCGGGACGCAGGGGCCGGAGGTTCGAATCCTCTTACTCCGACCAAAATCATCAAGGACCCAGCCTCCCGCGAGATGGCGAGGAAAACCTAGAGCTAGGCCGAGGCCTCCAGAACCAGCCGCGCCCCTTTCGCGAGCAGCGCTGACCGAGTGGTATGCGTCCCCTCGGCCACACGGTCCAGGCGCGCAAGAAGCGCCTCCTCCATGGTGACATTGATGCGCAGCGCCTTGCTGGCGACCTCTACCGACAACACCACCACACGAGGGTCGCGGTAGTCCGCCGGGTCATACCCAGGCTCGGCGTTGACGGTGTAGTCGGGAGGCAGAGCCTGGCCATCCTCCTGCATGGCATCCACAGCGGAGGCCAGGGCATCGCGGCCATGCTCCAGCGCTTCGGCGAAGGTGTCGCCAACGCTGATGACCCCGGGAAACGCAGGGAAGCTGATCGACCAGTTATCCGCTCCGGGCTCGGTAATTCCAAGATAATGACGCTGCGCCATAGCTCTCCTGTCGGTGGGCCTATGCCCTCTCTTTCCAGTGGGCACATGCCCTCCTGCTCAGGCTTCCGGCGGATACTCCCAACCTGCCGCTTTGCGGATGCTTTGCTGCGTGCCGAGGGCAATATCGCCGCGGTGGTTCGGCGCCATCAGGATCGGGAGAAAATATGTTACGCAACGAATGTTGACTGGACAAATCGCAACTGGACGTTAAAACGCCGTGAAATGCAACGGGGTGGCGTTCGATGTTGGCGCATGTGGAACTATTGCCGGGCGACGTGGTGCGCTACACGTTCGACGACGGCGGCCACATGGACGGCGTCGTGCGCGGCATCCAGACCCGTGGCGTGGCGCACGGAACCTTCGACCTGCCCGGCTGCGACGAGGACTGCGCGGCGGTCGAGTTCCTGGTGGTCGATGACCCGATGGAATGCGTTACCCTGGCCTGCCGGCCCGAGTGCCTCGCCGTCATGTCCGATCCCGAGTGGTGCCGCTTCCTGCGCGTCAACGTGGCGGCGACCGGCCGCCGCTGACGCGCTATGACTTGGCGATGAGTTCAGCATCGCGGCGACTCCCGTATCTCGACGGCCTGCGCGGCGTGGCGGCATTGATGGTGGTGTTCGCGCACTACGTCCTGGCGTTCCAGCCGAGTCTCTACTACGGCAGCCCGCCCGAAGCCGGCGCGCCGTGGTTCGCCGCGGGGTCCTGGATCGCATCCACGCCACTGGTGCTGCTGTTCAGCCCGCAGATGGGCGTGGCTGTGTTCTTCGTCGTGCTGATCTGCACGCTGGGGTCGTGGCTGGTGCTCCGGCTGATGCCGCTGACCGGCTACAACGCCGCCTGCGCGCTGACACTGCCGATGCTGCTGGGCGTGGCGCTCGCCGTGGCCGGCCTGGGGACGCGCTGGGTGGACCAACCCTGCATCCGCCTGGCGCACCGGGTCGGCCGCTGGACCTCGGGTTGGCCGCGCCTCCGCCGCCCGCGCGCGATGCGCCAGGCCTGAGATGCGGCAAGCCTGAACGGCCGCGGCACGCACGCTTTCTTCATCTGCGGCGCGCATAGGATCGCTCACGAGACGGTGGCGAGAGGCGGGACGAGTTGCAAGCAGTCATGGCGAGTGCCGGCCATCAGCCGCCGGACACCGACCCACAAACCCGCCGCGCCGACCACAACGACCGCTTCGTGGCGTTCGCCTTCGCCGGTGCCGACATGGTGGTGGAGACCGATGCCGGCGGCGTCGTGACCTATGCCGCCGGAGCCTTCCGCAGCAAGTTCGGCTGCCCGCCCGAGGCGTTCGTGGGCCGTGCGGTCCGGGACCTCGTGGCGCCCGCCGACCATGCGGCGCTGGGTGCGGCGCTCGGCCTGCTGATGGAGCGCGGCCGGCTGCTGCCGATGATGATCCGGCTGTCCGACGCCGAGCGCACCAACCTGGCGTTGGCCGGCATGGCGATCCCGACGCCCGGCCGTCCGCTGCGCCTGTGCCTGAGCCTTGCCCGGCCACCGGCGCCGTTGGCCAGCGTGCGGCACGCCGGCTCGCCGCACCACATGGCGCGCGCCACCGAAGCCAAGCTGCGCGCCGGGGTCGCCTGCGACCTCGGCCTGCTGGAGATTGTCGGCGAAGGCGGCGTCGTCGTCTCGCGCGGCGAGGCGATCGGGCAGGCGCTCGAAGCGTTGGCGCCGCACGCCCTGGCCAGCGAGATCGCGCCGGGGCGGTTCGGCCTGCTCGGCTCCGGCGGGAGCGAGGCGGATCTGCTGACGGTCGCCGCCTTGTTGGAGGCGGCACTCCGCAACCAGGGCGTCGAGGTCACCGTCACCTCGCGCCATATCGGCCTCGCCACCGGCGAGCTGACGCCGACCCAGGCGGCGCGGGCGTTGCGGCAGGCGCTGAACGTGTTTGCCCGCGATGGCGTGAAGGGCCTGGGCGGCGCCGGGTTCGACGACGGCCTGGCCGAGTACATGCGCCGCGCCGGGGCGCAGACGGCACGGCTCCGGCACGCCATCCGCGTCAACCAGTTCAGTCTGCAGTTCCAGCCCATCGTCTCGCTTACCGGCCGCGCCACCCACCACTTCGAGGCGTTGATCCGCCCGAAAGGCGCGCCGGACCACCCGTCCTCGGCGCCGCAGGATTTCGTCATGCTGGTCGAGGCGCTCGGGTTGGCCGACGAGCTCGACATGGCGGTGGCCAAGCTCGCCTGCGACGCGGCCCACCGTGCCGGCGCGGCGGTGGCGTTCAACCTTTCCGGCCAGTCGGTGCAGGGCGCCGAGTTCCGTGACCGCCTCACCGGCCTGCTCAAGGCCAGCCCCGCCTGCAAGGCCGGCCTCGTCACGGTCGAGATGACCGAGACCGCCGAGATCGAGGACGTGCGGCAGGCGGCACTGACCGCCACCGCCCTGCGCGCCCTCGGCGTGCCGTTCTGCCTTGACGATTTCGGCGCCGGGGTTGCCGACATCCGCCTGTTGCGCGCGCTCAATCCCGACATCGTCAAGCTGGACGGCTCGTACACCCCCGGCGTGACGCAGGAGGGACGCGAGCGGGCGCTGTTCGCCGGGATGGTCGAGATGGCGCGCGCCGCCGGGGGCCAAGATCGTGGCCGAGCGGGTGGAGACGGAAGCCGAGGCAAACGCGCTGCGCGAACTCGGCGTCCACTACGGGCAGGGCTGGCTGTTCGGCCGGCCCGGACCGCTGTAGGCGCGCGGCGCCGCGCCAATCAGTGCCTGAAATGGCGCATCCCGGTAAACACCATGGCGATGCCGGCGGCATCGGCGGCGGCGATCACCTCGGCGTCGCGCACCGAGCCGCCCGGCTGGATCACCGCCCGCGCGCCCGCCGCCACCAACGCCTCCAACCCATCGGCGAACGGGAAGAAGGCGTCGGAGGCGACGACGCTGCGGGCGGTGGGCGAGGTTGCCTTGTGCGCCGCGATGCGCGCCGAATCGACCCGGCTCATCTGCCCGGCGCCGATGCCGATGGTGGCGCCGTCGCGGGCATAAACGATGGCGTTGGACTTCACGTGCTTGCAGACGCGGAAGGCGAACAACAGATCCTCCAACTCGCCCTCCTCCGGCGCCCGCCGCGTCACCGTGCGCAGGTCGGCGCGGCCGATGCGCCCGGCGTCGCGGTCCTGCACCAGCAAGCCGCCGGCGACGCTGCGCAGGGTGCGCCCGGCGGCGGCGGGGTCGGGCAGCGCGCCGGTCAGCAGCAGCCGCAGGTTCTTCTTGCGCGCCAGCACCGCCCGCGCCTCGGCGGTGGCGTCCGGGGCGACGATCACCTCGGTGAAGATGGCGGCGATGCGCTGCGCGGTCTCGGCATCCAGCGTGCGGTTCAGCGCCACGATGCCGCCGAACGCCGACACCGGGTCGCAGGCCAGCGCCGCATCCCACGCGGCCACCAGGCTCGGCGCGGTCGCCACGCCGCAGGGGTTGGCGTGCTTGACGATGGCGACGGCGGGCCGGTCGAACTCGGCCACGCACTCGAACGCCGCGTCGGTGTCGTTGAGGTTGTTGTACGACAGCTCCTTGCCCTGCGCCTGGCGCGCGGCGGCGACGCCGGGACGGGCGTCGGAGGTGGCGTAGAAGGCGGCGTGCTGGTGCGGGTTCTCGCCGTAGCGCAGCGTCTGCCGCAAGGTCCCGGCGACCACCAGCCGGGGCGGGAACGCCTGCCCTTCCCGCTGCGCGAACCAGGCGGCGATGGCGGCGTCGTAGGCGGCGGTGCGGGCGTAGGCGGCGGCGGCGAGGCGGCGGCGCAACGCCAGCCGGGTGCCGCCCTCGGCGAGTTCGGCCAGCAACTCGGCGTACTGCGCGGGATCGGTGAGCACGGCGACATGGGCGTGGTTCTTGGCGGCGGCGCGGATCAGCGCGGGACCGCCGATGTCGATGTTCTCGACGCATTCGTCGAAGCCGGCGCCGCCCGCCACCGTCGCCTCGAACGGATACAGGTTCACCGCCACGAGGTCGATCGGCGCGATGCCGTGCTCGCGCATCTGCGCCAGATGCTCCGGCAGGTCGCGCCGGCCCAGGATGCCGCCATGGATCTGCGGCACCAGCGTCTTGACCCGGCCATCGAGGATTTCCGGGAACCCGGTGTGCGTGGCGACGTCCACCGCCGGCACCCCGGCATCGCGCAGCAACTGCGCCGAGCCGCCGGTGGACAGCACCTCGCACCCGCCCGCCGCCAGCGCCCGCGCCAGTTCGACCAGCCCGGTCTTGTCGGACACCGACAGCAGCGCGCGGCGGATGGCGAGGCGATCGGCACTCTGTTCGGACATGGATCAGGCTCCCAGCAGGTCGATGGTGCGGGCCACCACCCGCGCCTCGTCGTATAGATCGAGCGCCCGCGCGCGTCCCGCCTCGCCCATGCGGGTCCGCATTGCGGGATCGGCCGCCAGGCGCCGCAACGCCGCCGCCAGCGGCGCGATCGTGGCGGGCGGCACCAGCAGGCCGGTGACCTCGTCCACCACCTGTTCGCGCGGGCCGCTGATGTCGGTGGCGACCACCGGCAGGCCGGTCAGCATCGCCTCGATCACCGACATCGGCAGCCCTTCGAAGTGGCTGGGCAGCGCGAAGATATCGGCCGCCGCCAGCAGCGCCGGGATGTCGTCGCGGTAGCCCAGCCGGCGCACATGCCGGCCCAGGCCGGCGGCGGCGAAATGATGCTCCAGCGACTCGCCGTGATCGCTCGCCAGCCGGTCGCCCACCACCCACAGCTCCACATCCGCGTCGTAGTCCACGACGGCGCGCATGGCCGACAGCAGCTCGGGATGGCCCTTGTGCCGCACCAGCCGCGAGACGATCACCACCACCACGCGCCACGGCGACACGCCCAGTTCGGCGCGCACCCGCGTCCGCGCCGCCGGATCGGGGTGGAAGCGGGCGGGGTCGCGGCCGTTGCCGATGCCGGCCGCCCGGCGCGAGATGCCGAGCCGGCGGGCGTCGGCCGCCTCCTCGGTCGAGACGGCCATGAACACGTCGGTCAGCCGGCCGCCGACCCACTCCATCGCGAACGCCAGCGCGCGGCGCGGCCAGGGGCCTGGCTGGTTGAACAGGAAGCCGTGACAGGTGTAGGCGACCCTCGGCACCCCCGAGACCCTGGCCGCCAGCCGGGCGAGGAAGCCGCTGATCGGGAAATGCCCATGCACCATATCCGGACGCTCGGCCCGCAGCAGCCGCACCAGCGCCGCGAACGCCCGCAGTTGGGCCACAGGCGACAGGCTGCGCGCCATCGGCAGCGTCACCACGCGGAACCCCTCGGCGCGCACCGCCCGCAGATGCGGGCCATCGGCGCAGACGCCCACGACCTCATGCCCGCGCGCGCGCAGGCCACGCATCAGCGGCAGCACGAAATGGCGCAGCGAGAAATCGACTGTGGCCACCTCGACGATCTTCACGGCATCCTAGTACCGCCGCGCGGGGGATTTGGCCAGTTGCGGGAACAGCCTGGTGGGTTTCCGCGTCCGCCATGCCGCGAAGTTTAAAGGGATGGCCTTTCCGGACCCGGGTTGCTCGATCGCGGTTGCGACCGCAGTTCGCCGATGAAATCGACGAAGGCGCGAAGTGGGGCGGGAAGGTAGCGCCGGCCCGGATAATAGAGGAACGGCCCAGAGAAGCGCTGCCACCACGGTTCCAGAACCGGCTCCAAGGCGCCGCTCTCGAGATGGGGACGCAGCCAGTCCTCGAACAAATGGATGACGCCGCTCCCGGCGATCGCGGCAGCGACGGCAAGGTCGGTGGCGGCGCCGACACGGACGATGAGCGGGCCGGCCGGGTCCACCGTCACCACCTCCCCGTCGCGTTCAAAATCCCAGGCGGTCATCGCGCCGCTTGTGAACCGGCCGCGCAAGCAGGCGTGCGCCAGCAGTTCGCGCGGATGACCGGGGCGGCCGCGCCGGTCGAGATAGGCCGGCGACGCCGCAGTCGCGAAGCGCTGCTCACGCGGCCCGATCGGCACTGCGATCATGTCCTGTTCGAGCCGCTCGTCGTAGCGGATGCCGGCATCGCAGCCCGCCGCCAGCACGTCGACGAAACCATCCTCGGCAATCACGTCGAGGTGGATATCGGGATAGGCGGCGAGGAAGGGCGGTACGATGGCCGGCAGCACGAGCCGCGCGGCGCTGACCGGCACGTTCAGCCGGAGCGTGCCCGCCGGCCGGTCACGGAAGCCGTTCACCACATCCAGCGCCGCTTCGACCTCGTTCAACGCTGGCCCGAGTCGGTCGAGCAGGCGCGCGCCGGCCTCGGTCGCCACGACGCTGCGCGTGGTGCGGTTCAGCAGCCGGACGCCGAGCCTGGCTTCGAGCCTGCTCACGGCTTCACTGAGGCTGGAGGCGCTGCCGCCGCTCGCCCGCGCGCCGTCGCGAAAGCCACCCGAGCGGGCCACTGCGACAAACGCGGTCAGGTCGCCGAGATTTGCCGCCATTGTTCACCTTTCCGAACAGGCCGTACCGATTATAACCTATTATCGCGCAAGGCGGGACTGTTTACATGACGGTCGATCCACAGGAGACATGCCATGACCGATATCGGCAAAGCCGGAACGTTCACGCTCGGCGCGCGCACCGTGAAACGGATGGGCTACGGCGCGATGCAACTTGCCGGACCCGGCGTGTTCGGGCCGCCGAAGGACCGCGACGGCGCCATCGCGGTGCTGCGCGAGGCGGTGGCGAGCGGCATCGATCATATCGATACGAGCGACTTCTACGGCCCGCACATCACCAACCAACTGATCCGCGAGGCACTGCATCCCTATCCCGACGATCTCGTCATCGTCACCAAGATCAGTGCCCGGCGTGGCGAGGATGGGTCATGGCTTCCGGCCTTCTCGCGCGAAGAGCTGACCCAGGCGGTCCACGACAATCTCCGCAACCTGCAACTGGACACGCTCGAAGTCGTCAACCTCCGCAGCATGTTGAACCCCCACCATCCCGTCGAAGGATCGCTAGAGGCGCCGCTCACGGTCCTGGCCGAGCTTCAGCGGCAGGGCCTGGTGCGGCACATCGGGCTGAGCAACGTCACGCCGGCGCAGGTCGAGGCGGCACGCCGGATCGCTCCGGTCGTTTGCGTGCAGAACCTCTACAACATCGCGCACCGCGACGACGACGCGCTGATCGACGAACTCGCCTCCGCCGGCACCGCCTATGTGCCGTTCTTCCCGCTCGGCGGCTTCACGCCGCTGCAATCGACGGCGTTGTCCGACGTCGCCGAGGGACTTGGCGCGACCCCGATGCAGGTGGCGCTCGCCTGGCTGCTTCGCCGCGCGCCCAACATCCTGCTGATCCCCGGCACCTCTTCGGTCGGGCACCTGCGTGAAAACCTAGCGGCGGCGGACCTTGAGCTGTCGAATGACGCGATGACCGCGCTGGACCGGATCGCGGCGGAGAAAAAGCCCGGCTGAGGCGCGCAGCCCGGCGAGGCTGGCCGGGGCTGCGATCAACCGACCTTGGTGATAGCCCATTTCACGTGCTGCACGCCGTCCCGGGGGCCGGTCAGCACCACCTGCTCGCACCGCCGTGGCTGCGCGCCGCCGAGGTACAGGCTTTCCTCCAGCGTCGTCACGGCCCCGTCGGCGCGCAGCCGCCAGCCGCTGCCGCCGGGCAGGCGCAGCAGCACCGCTTCGCCGTCCTGCTGCAGGCTGGCGTCCACGTCGGGGTGCAGGTGGAATCGGATGACGTACGGCTGCGGCGTCGCGGCCTCGATCAGATCCTCGCCACGGATATCCTCGCCGCTCTCGGCCACATACAGGCGGCGGCGGTGGATGGCGCCGAACGGGCGGCGGTAGCCGTCGTGGCTGGCCTCCAGCCAGTGCGCGCCGTTGGCCTCCTGGCGCTGCACCTCGACCACCTCCGGCCGCCGCCCCAACCCGTCGGGCTTCAGCTCGCTGCTGTTGGTGTCGGCCATGGTCAGCGTCGCGTGGGCGGCGGTGGCGCGGGTGGCGTCGCGCCATTCGCCGGTGGCGGCCGGGGCGGCGCCCAGGTTCACGATCATGCGGTCGCGGCCCACCGACAGCTCGAACGACAGGGTGCCGGCGTGCGCCATGCGGTCGAGCTTGGGCGCCGCCGGCACGCCGCAATCGACGATCAGCACGGTGCGCCCGGCCTGCAACCGCTGGAAGCCGCCCTCCACCAGCGATGCCGTCGGCCGGCCGGTGCGCCCGGCCTGGTTGAGCACCAGGTCGACCAGCGCCGGATCGGCCTCCTTGCTGCCGTTGAACAGCGATAACGCGCCGTCGCCATGCCGCAACGTGCGCAGCGCGGGAGCCATCCGCTCGATGGCCGTGGCCAGCGCCGGCGGGGCCACGATCTGCGCCGCCTGCAGCAGCGCCCGGATCTCGGTAAGGTCCTGCAGCGCCGCCATCAGCGCCGCCGGGCTGCGCTCGCAGTGGGTGCCGTCGCCCAGCACCTGCCGGGCGATCTCCTGCGGCAGCACCCGCATCGCCCGGGTGAGGAAACCGGCGTGCTCCGGCAGCGCCACGGCGGCGGCGACCAGGCCCTTCAGCGCCGTCAGCGCCCGGCCATCCAGCTCCTCGGTCGGCAGCCTAGCGGCGAGGCCGCGCGCGTCCGCCACCAGGCGCCCCATCAGCTTCTGGCGAAAGCCGTCGTCGGCGCTGGCGGCGAAGAAGTCGTAGTGGCCGAGCCAGGAGGCGATGCGCGCGCCGGCGACGTCCGGACGGGCGGCGATCGGGTCGTGCGCCGACGCGGCGATCCATTCCTGCACCAGCGTGCGGGCGCGCATCCGGGCCGCGTCGGTGCCGAGCGCCCGCAGGTCGCGCACCCAGACGAAGCCGTGCGTGTGCGCCCGCATGACCGGCGAGCCGCTGGCCATGGCGAACGCGCCCGGCCGCAGCGCCACGACGGAGCCGCAGAACTCCAACTCGCCCTTGAGCAGCAACGCGCCGCGCGCGGGGTCGCCGGGCCATGGGTCGCGCACCGGCAGCGCCGGCGCGTCGGGCACCCGTCCCATGCGCAGGCTCGGCAGCCTCGCCATCTGCTGACGCGCCTGCCGCAGCCAGCCGTCCGTTGCCTTCGCCATCATAGCCAACCCTTTACCAACCCGGCCTTCTACGCCGGTCGCCGCAACCCGGCCACTGCCGCCGCGCGGTCCTGTTCGCCGAACACCGCGGTCCCGGCCACCAGCGTATCGGCGCCGGCCTCGATCACGCGCCGCGCCGTCGCGTGGCTGATGCCGCCGTCGACCTGCAGCCGCACGTCGCGCCCGCTGGCGTCGATCGCCGCGCGCATCGCCGCCACCTTGGGCAGCATCGAGTCGAGGAAGCCCTGGCCGCCGAACCCCGGGTTGACCGTCATCACCAGCACGAGGTCGGCGAGGTCGAGCACCGCGATGGCGTGCTCGATCGGAGTCGCGGGGTTCAGCGCCACGCCGGCCTTGCAGCCCAGCGCCCGGATGCTCTGCAGCGAGCGGTGCAGATGCGGCCCGGCCTCGGCATGGACGGTGATGCGGTCGGCGCCCGCCTCAGCAAACGCCGCCAGGAACGGGTCGGCGGGCGCGATCATCAAATGCACGTCGAACACCATGGCGGTCAGCGGCCGCACCGCCTTCAGCACCAGCGGGCCGAAGCTGATGTTGGGCACGAAATGCCCGTCCATGACGTCGAGGTGCAGCCAATCGGCGCCGGCCCGCTCGACCGAGCGGACTTCTTCCGCCAGCCTGGTGAAATCGCTGGCGAGCAGGCTGGGCGCGATCAGGAGGTGGGGCATTGCGGGTTCTACCCAGTCGGCGCGCGGCGGCACAAGGAAGCATAACGGATCGGCATCAGCCACGCCGCCAGCGGGCGATGTAGAAGCCGTCGATGCCGCCGCGCTCCGGCCACATCGCCGGCGTGGTCCGCACATGGCCGTCGGCGGTGATCGCCGCCTCCAACCCCGGCACCTCGTCCGGCCGCACCGGGTCGGGCCGCAGCGACATCCGGCGCAGCGCCGCCGATGCCCGCGCCACGCCCTCGCGCGGTTGCAGCGAGCAAACCGCATAGACCAGCCGGCCGCCCGGCCGCAGCATGGCGCAGGCGGCTTCCAGCAGCCGGTCCTGCCCCTCGGCCAGCGCCACCACGTCCTGCGGGCGCTTCAGGTGGGCGATGTCGGGGTGGCGGCGGATGGTGCCGGTGGCGCTGCACGGCGCATCCAGCAGCACCGCGTCGAGCGGCGCATCGGGCCGCCACACGGTTGCGTCGGCCTCGATGCCCTCGGCCGCCAGGCGCAGCCGGTGCAGGTTGGAGCGCAGCCGTTCCAGCCGTTGCGGATCGCGTTCGATGGCGCTGACCCGCGCGCCGCTCGCGGCAAGTTGCGCGGTCTTGCCGCCGGGCGCCGCGCAGAGGTCGGCGACCCGCTCGCCCGGAGCCGCCGCGAGCAGCCGCGCCGGCAACCCGGCCGCCGCGTCCTGCACCCAGAAATCGCCGGCCTCGAATCCGGTCAGTTCGGCCACCCGCGTCCCGGCCGGATAGCGCCAGGCGCCGGTCGGCAGCTCCACTCCGCCCGGCGGCGGCTCGGCGCCAGGGCGGATCGCGAGGTCGAGCGGCGCCTCGACCAGATGCGCCTCGGCGATGGCACGCGCCTCGACGCCCCACGCCGTCCACAGCCAACCCGGCGTGTCGAGTCGCGGCCCGTCCAGCGTGTCGAGCGCCGCAACTCCGGCATCGGCCACCCGGCGCAGCACGGCGTTGACCAGTTTGGCGAACGGCGCCAGTCCCTTGGCGCGCGCGAGGTCGACCGCGGTGCCGACCGCGGCGTGCGGCGGGGTGCCCAGCAGCAGCAGGCCGGCGGCGCCGATGCGCAGGATGTGGCGCACCGGGATCGGCGGGGCCTTCTGCAGGAACGGCTCCAGCGCGGCGTCGAGGCTGCCCATCCGGCGCAGCACCGCGGCGGCGAGGCGGTGGCCGGCGGCGCGGTCGCGCGGGTCCATCGGCGGCAGCGCGTCGAGCGCGTCCTCCAGCGGGCGGTGCCGGTCGAGCACGCCCGACAGCAGAATGAACGCCGCCTCGCGGGTCGGATCGGCGGCGGTGATGGCGGCAGCGGAGTGGATTGTTTGGGGCACGCGGCTTTCTGCCACGCCGCGCCTCGCCTAGAAAGCCGCGGTGATCCCCGCCGTCGCCTCATTCGCCGCCCGCCGGCCCCGGTTGCTGTTGGTGGCCTACTGCCTGCTGTGCTGGCTGCCGGGGTTCGCCACCCTGCCGGCGACCGACCGCGACGAGGCGCGGTTCGCCCAGGGCGCCAGGCAGATGCTGGAGTCCGGCGACTTCGTGGACATCCGCAACGGCGTCGAGGCGCGCAACCGCAAGCCGATCGGCATCTACTGGCTGCAGGCGCCGGGCGTGGCGGCGGCGCACGCATTGGGCATCGCCACGGAGAACCCGATCTGGCCGTACCGGCTGCCCTCGCTGGCCGGCGGCCTGGTCGCGGTGCTGGCGGCCTTCGGCATCGGGCGGCGGCTGTTCGGCGAGCGCGAGGCGCTGCTGGGCGCGGCCATGCTGGGCGGCAGCCTGCTGCTGGTGGCCGAGACCGGGATCGCCAAGACCGACGCGGCGCTGCTGGGCGTCACCACGCTGGCCATGGCGACGCTGGCCCGCGCCTACCTCGACCGCCGCCTCGACCGCTGGCAGGCGGCGCTGTTCTGGCTGGCGACCGGCGCCGGCGTGCTCCTCAAGGGGCCGATCACGCCGATGGTCGAGGTGTTGGCAACACTCGCGCTGATTGCCGCCGACCGTCGAGCCGGCTGGCTGGCCGCGCTGCGCTGGCGTTGGGGGGCGCCGCTGCTGCTGGCGCTGGTGCTGCCGTGGTTCGTGGCCATCGGCGTCGCCACCCACGGCGCGTTCTTCCATGATGCGGTCGGCGGCGACCTCGCGGGCAAGCTGGCCGGCGGCGACGACAGCCACGGCCAGCCGCCCGGCTTCCATCTGCTCGCCCTGTCGCTCGGCCTGTTCCCGGTGGGCTTCGCAGTGCTGCGCGCGCTGCCGCAATCCTGGGCCAGGCGGCGGGAGCCGGCGACGCGGTTCCTGCTGGCCTGGGCGGTGCCGTCCTGGCTGGTGTTCGAGGCGGTGCCGACCAAGCTGATCCACTACCCGCTGCCGCTCTACCCGGCGCTGTGCCTGCTCGGCGCGCGCTGGGCGCTCGACCCCGCCCGGCGCACCCCGCGCTGGCTGGCGGTCGCCTCGGCGGCGCTGTTCCTGGCGGCGGCGCTGCTGCTCGGCGGGGCCGGTGCGGCGCTGCCGTTCGAGTTACAGATGCCGTCATTTGTCATTCTGCTCGGGTTGCCGGCGGCGCTGGCGGCGGGATTGATCGCCGGCCTGGTCATGGCCGCCGGACGCGACATGCCGCGCGCGGTGATCGCCGGCCTCGTGTGTATGCCATTGCTGTCTTGGGCAATGCGCGACCTGGAGCTGCCGCGCCTAGCGCCGCTGTGGATCGGCCCGCGCGTGGCGGCGGCGTTGCGCGCGCACCCGGCGCCGGGCGGATTCGCCGTGTCGGGCTACGCCGAGCCGAGCCTGATGTTCGCGGTCGGTACCGGCACCCGATTCCTCGATCCCAGCGCGGCGGCGGCGTTCCTCGCGGCGCGGCCGGGCCGGGTGGTGGCGGTGGACGCCTCGACGCTGCCGGCGTTCCACGCCGCATTGGGTGGCGCGGCGGCACAGGCCTTTGCTACAGTGGTCGGTGTGAACTACGCGAACGGCCATCGCGTGAGCCTGACCTTGTTCGGGCCATGAGCGCACGCAACTGCGACGGCTGCACCCTGTGCTGCAAGGTGCTGTCGATCGCCGCCCTGGACAAGCCGCAGGGCCAATGGTGCCCGCACTGCGCCGTGGGCCGCGCCTGCAACATCTACGACAGCCGCCCCGACGAATGCCGCACCTTCGAGTGCAGCTACCTGGTGGACCCCAAGCTCGACCCGGCGTGGGAGCCGCGGCGCAGCCGGATCGTGCTGGTGTGCGAGGCCGGCACCAACCGCATCGTGGCGCATGTCGACACCAGCCGCCCCGACGCCTGGCGCCGCGCCCCGTATTACGCCCAGCTCAAGGCATGGAGCCGGCAGGCGGTGGCGGCGCGTGGTCAGGTGGTGGTGTACGTCGGCCGCCGCGCCACGGTGATCCTGCCCGACCGCGACGTGGACCTCGGCCCGGTCGGCGACGACGAGGTGATCGTGACGTCGGGCCGGATGACGCCGGGCGGCCTGCGGCTGGAGGTGTTCAAGGCGGCGCGCGCCTCTTTATAGAACCTGGGCGCCGTGACGGCGGTGCGACGGCAGGACGGCTGGTGGAGCTGAGGGGAATCGAACCCCTGACCTCCTCATTGCGAACGAGGCGCTCTCCCAACTGAGCTACAGCCCCGTCCTGCGCGCGCCGCAAAATGCCGGCCACCCGGACCCACGTCAAGCAGGTTGCCGCAGCCTCATTGCGGACCCGACCCGGCGGCACTAGGTTCCGCCGCCGCATCAAGGATATCAGCGTGCTCTCCACACTGTTCTACATCGTGAGCCAAATCCTGACACTCTACTATTGGGTGGTGATCCTGTCGGCGGTCATGGCCACGCTGGTGTCGTTCGGCGTGCTCGACAGCCGCAACCGGCTGGTCTGGACGGTGGGCGACTTCCTCGCCCGGCTGACCGAGCCGGCGTTGCGGCCGATCCGCCGGGTGCTGCCCAACTTCGGCGGCCTCGACCTCAGCCCGCTGGTGCTGATCCTCGTCATCGTGGTGATCCAGATGATGCTGCCGCGCATCTTCGGGGCAATCCAGGGCGACATCCAGGGCCTGTTCCTCTGATCCCTGTTCAAGCGGCAGCCCGCATCATCGACGGCCGCGCGGTGGCCGCCGAGCTGCGCGGCCGCGTCGCCGCACGCACCGCCACGCTGCCGTATCGGCCCGGCCTGGCGGTGGTGCTGGTCGGCGAGGACGCGGCCAGCGGCGTCTACGTGCGCAACAAGGACCGCGCCGCCACCGCCGCCGGCATCGCCGCGCGCACCATCCGCCTGCCCGCCACCGCGACCGAGGCCGAGGTGCTGGCGACCGTGGCGGCGCTGAACGCCGACCCCGAGGTGGACGGCATCCTGGTGCAACTGCCGTTGCCGCCGCAGGTGGGCGCGCGCGCGGTGATCGAGGCCATCGACCCGGCCAAGGACGTGGACGGCTTCCACCCGGTCAACGTCGGCCGCCTGCACGACGGCCAGCCGGTGCTGGCGCCCTGCACCCCGCTCGGCGTGATGCGCCTGCTGGAGCACGCCGGCGTGGCGCTGCGCGGGGCGCGCGCGGTGGTGCTGGGGCGCTCGGCCATCGTCGGCAAGCCGATGGCGGCGCTGCTGACCGCCGCCGACGCCACCGTCACCATCGCCCACTCGCGCACCCGCGACCTCGCCGCCGAATGCCGCCGCGCCGAAATCCTGGTGGCTGCGGTGGGCCGGCCGGAGATGGTGCGCGGCGACTGGATCGCGCCCGGCGCCACGGTGATCGACATCGGCATCAACCGCCTGCCCGACGGGCGGCTGGTCGGCGACGTCGCCTATGAGGAGGCGCTGATGGTGGCCGGCGCGGTGACGCCGGTGCCGGGCGGCGTCGGCCCCATGACCATCGCCTGCCTGCTGGAGAACACGCTCATTGCGGCGGAGCGTCGCCGTGGCGGTGGGTGAGATGGGAAGCGTTCTCCGTGATTAGTCGATCTGTGGATGCGGTGACCGCTTTCAGAGACCGTTTGAGAATTCGCTGTGCACGGCTGGAACCTTGGGCAACTTCGCCCAAGGTGACATCGCGGCTGTGGTGGGAGGTGTTCTCGATCCTCCAGTGCGCGCGAATGGCCTCGGCGGCGCGGGTCGCGGTCACCGGCGTGTTTGAACCGTAGCCGGCGTGTTTGAAACGTAGAAGGCTGTTTCGGCGGAATGGCGCAGCAACCCGGTCTTGGCGTTGCGGGTGTAGACGTCGCGCTCGACCCGGATAATGGTCGCTACATACGGATGCCATTCGGTCTCGGTCAGCTTGTTGGCCGGGTCGAACACGGTGATGATGCGGCGTTCGTCGCGGTTGCGGCCCTTGTCGTGGCTGTGAGCGGCGCCGAGCGGCGCCGTGGTGGCCGAGACCTCCTGGATCTTCTGGTGCAGGGTCGGCTGGTTGTCCTTCACCCCGACGATCAGGGCGACGTTGGCGTCTGCCGCGACCGCGAAATGTTTTGGCGGTGCAACGCGTCAAGCGTGACGATTGTGTCGCCGCCGATGCCAAGTTCGGCCAACAGCGCCTGCGCCGCCGGGATCTCGTTGGATTTCTCGGCGATGTCGACATGCGCAAGCACCAGCGCGGTGTCAGTGGCGTCCTGATTTCTCCGCCTGAAATCTCGTTTGAAGCGGGCAGTGTGGCTAATCGTCCGCATTCAGGCGCGCCAGCAGGCTGTCCGGCTTGCCGACTTTGACGAGTTCGCCGCGACGCGCTGCCTTCATCGCCTCGACAGTTTCGGCGTTCGGCACCAAGGGCTCGAACGGCAACGCTTTTTCGGCGGCTATGCGCACCAGCAGAAGGCGCACGGCGTCCGATACGGTAAGCCCGATTGTCTTCAGCACCGCCGCCGCTTCCTGTTTGGTACGCTCGTCGATACGTGCCCGCACAACGGAATTGTCAGCCATGACCGATCTCCTGTAGCTACATCGTAGCCCAAACCGGCCGGCATGTCGATGACGGCAGCCGGTCCATCACGCCGCCCGCAGATGCCGCAGCGTGGCGCCGGGCCGCATCGCCTCGGCGACCAGCAGCCGGTGGCAATGCGCCGCGTCGGCCTCGAAGCACAGCAGGCACGACGGCATCGCGGCGGCGATCGCTTTGGCGTGCGCCAGGTCCGATTGCGCCGTGTCGGTCAGCATGTGCTCGGCAAAGATGCCGCGCATCTCCTCGAACCGGCCGCGCCGGGCGGCGATGCGGCCGGATTTGGGCGTGCCGAGGCCGCGCAGGTTGATGTAGCCGATCCCGGCGGCGTCCAGTGCCGCCGCGAGTTGCCGCTTGGAGAAGCCCGGCTTGCGCGACAATGGCACCGCGCGCACGTCGATCAGCTGCGCGACACCGGCCTTCAGCAACGCCGTCACCACGCGGTCGACCGTGGCCGCCTCGTAGCCGATGGTGGCCAGCATGTCTTAATATTTGTATTCGGATATGGGGGGCGCCACGCCGCCCAACCCGCCCATGCACCGCTCCATGAAGCTGCGGCGCAGCTTGCGTTCCTCGATCAGCGCCTCGCCGCGCACCTGGGCCAGTTCGCTGGCGGAGTCCTGCACTGCCTGCTCAATCTCGGGATCGTGGCCGGCGGCACGCTCGCAGCGGCCCTCCAGCGTGTTCGCCGGGGCGCTGTAGCAGCCGGCCAGCGCCAACATCCCGAGCAACGCCCCCAGGTTTCTTATCGACGTGGTTTTCATGCGGCAATCCAATCCTCGATCAGCCGGCGCGCGATGCTGTCGCCGCCCGGCAGCATGAAGCCGTGCGCCGCGCTGTCGCGCAGTTGCGCGCGGGTGAACCAGCGCGCGTCGGTCAGCTCGTTGTGTTCGATCACGATGTCCTCGGTCAATGCCCGCGCGTAGAAGCCCAGCATGATGCTGGCGGGGAACGGCCACGGCTGGCTGCTGTGATACACGACATCGGCGACGCGCACGCCGCTCTCCTCGAACACCTCGCGCGCCACCGCCTCCTCCAGGCTCTCGCCCGGCTCCACGAACCCGGCCAGCGTCGAATACATCGTGCTGGTGGGAAAACGCTGCGAGTGGCCGAGCAGGACCCGCGCCGACTCGCCCTCGCCGTGGCTCACCAGCATGATGACGGCGGGATCGGTGCGCGGGAAATGCTGGGTGCCGCAGGCCGGGCAACCAGTCGCGTTGCCGGCGTGGCGAGGCTCCGCCGCATGTCCGCAGTTGGCGCAGAAGCGGTGCCGCGCGCGCCAGTGCATCAGGCCGCGGGCGTGCGCCAGGATCGCCGCGTCACGCGCAGGCAGCAGGCTCACGGTGCTGCGCAGGTCGATGAACTCGCCCACGCCCTCCGGCAGCAACCGGGATGGCTCATCGGTGTCGCTGATGTCGATGGCGAACAGCCGGGCGCCGTCCTCCAGCCGGCCAAGCAGCGCCCAGGGGCCGTCCTGCCCGCGCAACGCCTGGGCGGCCGAGCCGGCCACGAACACCGCCTCGGGCGTCTCGCCCCGCATCAGGCTGCGCGCGCGCCAGACCGGCGCCCACAGCGTCGCGGGGTCGGCCAGCGCGGCGGCGACCCAGTCGCCGTCGTCGCGCAGGTGGCTGACCCGGTCGACCGGGCTGCCGGTGTAGGCGTTGGCGCGGGAGGCGACGATCAAGGCGCGGCATCCTATGGGACTGCGGAACCTGCCACGCGCCCCCACCTGCGGCAACCCGGCCAACTTCGGTTCGAGCGAACACGAGCTTGCGGCGACCGGCGGCATTCGTGATATGCTGCCCGCGGGAGGTCGGCGGCGGACTGGTGCCTCGCCAACCCGGTCAGGTCCGGAAGGAAGCAGCCGCAGTGAGTTTACACCCGGGTCGTTCGTTCGGCCTCCCACCCGTCATCCTCTGAGGGACGCCGCCGCGGCGGTGCATCGCCGCACCCCATGTCCGGCCTGTTCGGCGACGAACCCACCCTTCCCGGCCTGCCATCCGCCGCCACGCCGTACCGCGTGCTGGCGCGCAAGTACCGGCCCACGACCTTCGGCGACCTGATCGGGCAGGAGGTGATGGTGCGCACGCTGCGCAATGCCTTCGCGCTCGGCCGCGTCGCCCACGCCTTCATGCTCACCGGCGTGCGCGGCGTCGGCAAGACCACCACCGCGCGCATCATCGCCCGCGCCATGAACTGCGTCGGCGCGGACGGCCAGGGCGGCCCCACCGCCGATCCCTGTGGCGTATGCCCGAACTGCGTGGCGATCCTCGCCGACCGGCACCCCGACGTGACCGAGATGGACGCCGCCAGCAACACCGGCGTGGACGACGTGCGCGAGATCATCGAGGCGACGCGGTTCCGCCCGATGCAGGCGCGGGCGCGCGTGTTCATCATCGACGAAGTCCACATGCTGAGCCGCAACGCCTTCAACGCGCTGCTGAAGACGCTGGAGGAGCCGCCGCCGCATGTGAAGTTTGTCTTCGCCACCACCGAGATCCGCAAGGTGCCGGTCACGGTGCTGTCGCGCTGCCAGCGGTTCGACCTGCGCCGCGTGGCGGTCAGCGAGCTGGCGGCGCACTTCGACCGGATCGCGCGGCTGGAGGCGGTGCCGGTGGCGGCGGACGCGCTGACGCTGATCGCCCGCGCCGCCGACGGCTCGGTGCGCGACGGCCTGAGCCTGCTCGACCAGGCGTTGGCGCAGTCGGAGCCCGGCGTGGAGATCGACGCCACGCTGGTCGCCGACATGCTGGGCGTGTCCGACCGCGGCACGGTGTTCGACCTGCTAGAAGCGGTGATGGCGGGGCGTCCAGCCGAGGCGCTGGCGATCACCGGGCGGGCGCACGAGCTGGGCGCGGACCTCGGCGTCATGCTGGCCGATTTGCTCGACCTGCTGCACACGCTGACGCGGCTGAAGTCGGTGCCCGAGTTGCGCCTCTCGCGCGACCTGCCGGAAGCTGAGCGCACCCGGGGGGCGGCAATGGCCGACCGGCTCGACATGGCGGTGATCGGGCGCGCCTGGCAGATGCTGCTCAAGGGCATCGCCGAGGTCGAGGCCGCCCCCGACCGCCGCGCCGCCGGCGAGATGGTGCTGATCCGGCTGTGCTACGTGGCCGACCTGCCGCCGCCGGGCGAACTGGTGCGCCAGCTCACGACCCAATCTTCCACAGGACAAGCTCCTGCCAATCCGTCGCCCGCTCCCGGCGGCGGGCTGCGCGCGGTCGGCAACGGCGGCGGCGTGGCGGCGCGGTCGCCCGCCGCCATGCCTGCCGCGGCACCTGCTCCCCTGCCCGAGCCGCAGCCGGCAGCGCTGCCGCAGCCCGCCGCCTTTCGCGACGTGGTGGCCTTGGTGGCGGAGCATCGCGAGCCGGTCCTGCACTCGCATCTGCTGCATTCCGTGCATCTGGTGCGGTTCGCGCCCGGCGTGATCGAGCTGCGGCCGGAGCCGGACGCGCCGCGCGACCTCGCCGCCCGGCTGGCGCGGCTGCTGCTGGAAGTGACCGGGACGCGTTGGACGATCGCGCTCTCGACCGCTGCCGGCGAGCCGACCATCGGCGCGCAGGGCCAGGCCGCCGACGACGCGCGCCGTGGCGTCGCCGCCGACCATCCGCTGGTGCGCGCGATCATGGCGGCGTTTCCGGGGGCGCGGATCGAGACGGTGCGCGACGACACGGTGGACGCCTACTGCCTGGCTCCCGCGACGGCGGCGGCGTTCGACGGTCCCGACTTCGCGCCGCCCGACTTCGCGCCGCCCGATGCCGAGGCCGCGGACGGCCCGCCTGGTGAGGACCCGCCGTTCGACGACATCCCTTTCGAGACCATGGAGGATTAGCGATGAAGAACCTTGCGGGCCTGATGAAGCAGGCCGGGGCGATGCAGAAGAAGATGGAGGAGATGCAGGCGGCGCTGGAAGGCATGGTGCTGGAGGGCAGCGCCGGCGCCGGCATGGTCACCGTCTCGCTGACCGGCAAGGGCGAGATGCGCGCGGTCCGCGTCGATCCCAAGCTCGCCGACCCCGCCGAGATGGAGATGCTGCAGGACCTGATCGTCGCCGCCCACGCCGACGCCAAGCGCAAGGTGGAGGCGGTGGCGGCCGACGAGATGCAGAAGGTGACCGGCGGCATGGCGCTGCCCGGCGGCATGAAGCTGCCGTTCTAGGCCGGATCAGGTCGGCGCCCGGCGATGGCGATGGCTGGCCCCGAGGTCGAGCGGTTGATCGGCCTGCTCGCGAAGCTGCCCGGGTTGGGTCCGCGCAGCGCCCGGCGCGCGGCGTTGCGCCTGCTGCAGTCACCCGAGGCGCGGATGCTGCCGCTGGCGACGGCATTGTTCGAGGCGGCGCGGGCGGTGCGCGGCTGCTCGCTGTGCGGCAACCTCGACAGCTCGGACCCCTGCCACATCTGCGCCGATCCCGACCGCGACCGCAGCCAGGTCTGCGTGGTGGAGGGGGTCGGCGACCTGTGGGCGTTGGAGCGGGCGCATGTGCATCGCGGCCTGTACCACGTGCTCGGCGGCACGCTTTCGGCGCTGGCCGGCATCGGGCCGGACGATCTGAGCCTGGCGCCGCTGCTGGCAAGGCTGCGCGAGGGCGGGGTGCGCGAGGTGATCCTGGCGCTGGGCGCCACGGTGGACGGCGCGACCACGGCGCATTGGCTTGGCGACCGGCTGCGCCCGCTCGGCATCGCGGTCAGTCGGGTCGGCCACGGGGTGCCAATCGGCGGCGCGCTCGACGTGCTCGACGACGGCACGCTTTCGGCGGCGCTGCGCAGCCGGCGGCCAGTTGCGTGAACGGCTTCCAGAAAAGCCATTCGTTAACCTGAGCGCGTGCTTATATTGCCTTCATGACGCCGCTGCTCCTGCTGTTCGTCGTGGTCTCCGTGGCCACCACCACATTCGACCTCGTGCTGCGGGCGCGTCAGGCCACTCATGTCGCGCGCCATCGCGACGCCGTGCCGCCGGGCTTCGCCGAGACGGTCAGCCTGGCCGAGCACCAGCGCGCCGCCGACTACGAGCGGGCGAGGCTGCGCCTGAGCGCCGCGGAGTCGCTGTTCGGCCTGGCAATGGCGCTGGTGTGGGCCGCGCTCGGCTACGAGGCGCTGTACGGCTGGGTTGCCGGGCGGGTGCCGTACGGCCTGACCCGCAGCGTGCTGTTCCTGATTGCGGTCGGCGCGATTTCCTGGGTGCTGGCGCTGCCGTTCGCGGCCCTGCGCACCTTCGGCGTGGAGCAGCGCTTCGGCTTTAACCGCAGCCGGCCGGGCGGCTTCGCGCTGGACCGGCTGAAGAGTGGCGCGTTGTCCCTGGCGGTGAGCGTGCCGCTGCTCTACGGCCTGATGTGGCTGATGCGGCAGCCTGGGCCGTGGTGGATCTGGGCGTGGCTGGGCATGGTGGCGCTGATGCTGGCCATGATGGACGTGTATCCGCGCTGGATCGCGCCGCTGTTCAACCGCTTCACGCCACTGGAGGGCCCGCTGCGGACGCGCATCGAGGGGCTGCTGCGGCGCTGCGGGTTCGCGGCGTCCGGCCTGTTCGTCATGGATGCGTCGCGCCGGTCGGGACACGGCAACGCCTATTTCTCCGGCCTCGGCCACAGCAAGCGCATCGTGCTGTTCGACACGCTGATCGCCGGCAACAGCGAGGCCGAGTTGGAGGCGGTGCTGGCGCACGAGCTTGGCCATTTCAAGCTCAACCACATCCTGATCGGCCTGCTGCAGTCGGCGGCGCTGCTGTTCCTGGGCATGTTCGCGGTCGGCTGGCTGTGCCGGCAGGCCTGGCTGCTGCCCAGCTTCGGCATCGCCTACCAGGACAACGCCCTGGCGCTGGTGGTATGCGTGCTGGTGGTGCAGATGGCCGGCCCCGCCCTGGGCATCGCCGGCAACTGGCTCAGCCGGCGTCACGAGTACCAGGCCGACGACTTCGCCCGCCGCATGGTGGGCGCCGAGCCGATGATGTCGGCCCTGGTCCGGCTGTCGCGCGACAACGCCAGCACGCTGACCACCGACCCGCTGTATACCCTGGTCAATTTCAGCCACCCCCCGGTGCCGCTGCGGGTGCAGCGGCTCCGGGAGGCGTAGAGTTCTCGGCTACTCTTCCTCTTCTTCCTCGTCGGCCGCCTCGTCGGCGTCTTCGTCCTCTTCCTCGTCCTCGCCCAAGGCGGCGGCGTTGATCTCCTCGTCGGCCAGCAGCGACAGGCGCTTGTCGGCGGCCTTCTCCTCGTCGAGGATCTCCTCCAGCAACTCGGCCACGTCGGCCTCGCCGAGATCCTCGGCCAGCGTCGCCATGGTGCCGTAGCCGGCGATCTCGTAGTGCTCCAGCCGCTGCGCCGCGGCGATCAGCACGACATCGAGCAGCGGGCCGGGCGCGTGCTCCTGCAACTGCTCGCGGGCTTCCTCGATCAGGCCCTGCATCCCCTGGCAGTGCGTGTCGCCGGGGTTGCTGTCGAGCAGGCCGAGGGCCCGCTCCAGCCGGTCGACCTGGGTCTTGCTCTCCTCGGCGTGCTCCTCGAACGCTTTGCGCAGCGAGTCCGAGGTCGTCGCCTCGAGCATGGCGGGATAGGCTTCCAGCGCCTGGGTCTCGGCGCTGTAGGCGTCCTGCATCTGGCTCACCAGCAACTGCATGACGGCGGCGGAGCCGATCACCGGCTCGGCTCTGGCGCGGGCTGGCTTGGGGGCGGGTTTGCGGGCCATGTCGAAGTCTCCGTGACTGTCTGGCGAACACATCGCCTGCGGAGCGAGGTGGTTGCGCTTTGGCTTGGCGGGGCCTAGCCGAGCAGCCGCCCGACCACGCGCGCGGTGTAGTCCACCACCGGGATGATGCGGCCGTAGTTGATCCGCGTCGGCCCGATCACGCCGATCGCGCCGACGATGCGGTTGGCGGCGTTGCGCGCCGGGGCTACCACCATCGACACGCCCGAGGTGCCGAACAAGCCGTTCTCGGCGCCGATGAAGATACGCACGCCATCCGACTGCTCGGCCAGTTCAAGCAGCTTCAGCATCGTCTCCTGCGTCTCCAGCCGCTCGAACAGGCGTTGGATAGAGCCGAGGCGGGCGATCTGCGTGACATCGGACAGCAGCCGCGCCTGGCCGCGCACGAACAGGCTGCCGCCGCGGCCCTCGCCGGTCCAGGTAGCCAGCCCGGCCTCCACCACCTGTGACGAGAGCGCGTCGAGCTGGGTGCGGTCGGCGGCCATGTCCTCGCCGACGATGCGGCGCAGTTCGGCCAGCGGGCGGCCGGACAGCCGGGCGTTGAGGTAGTTGCCGGCCTCCTGCAGGGCGGACGGCGGCAGGCCGGGCGGGATGTCGATGATGCGGTTCTCGACCTGGCCCTCGGCGTTGACCAGGATCACCATGGCGCGGCCGGAGCCGAGCGGCACGAACTCGATGTGCTTCAGCGCGCCGTCGGACTTCGGCGACAGCACCAGCCCGGCCGCCGAGGACAGGCCCGACAGCATGGTGGACGCCTCCGCCAGCGTGTCCTCCAGGCTGCGGCCGGACGCGGCCAGCGCGCCGCCGATCGCCTCGCGGTCCTCGTCGCTCAGCTCGCCGAACTGCAGCAGCCCGTCGACGAACAGCCGCAGGCCCTGCTCGGTCGGCAAGCGCCCGGCGGAGGTGTGCGGCGCGAACAGCAGGCCGGCGTCGGTGAGATCGGACATCACGTTGCGGATGGTGGCCGGCGAGAGCGACATCGGCAGCCGGCGCGACAAGGTGCGGCTGCCGACCGGCTCGCCGGTTTCGACGTATTGCTCCACGATCTCGCGCAGCACGGCGGAGGCGCGGGTATCGAGGCTCGACGGCGTCGGCGCGACCATGCCGCAGCATGTCAGGTCGCGCCGCCGGTTGCCAGGGGCCGCGCGGTTGGCCAGAACGGCGCATCCAACAGACGGAACATCCGCCATGCGCCCCTCCGGCCGCAACTTCGACGCCTTGCGCGACGTGTCCATGGTCACCGGCTTCTCCCACCACGCCGAAGGCTCGTGCCTGATCCGCATGGGCGGCACCGAGGTGCTGTGCGCGGCCAGCGTCGAGAGCCGGGTGCCGCCGTTCCTGCGCAACTCCGGCATGGGCTGGGTCACCGCCGAATACGGCATGTTGCCGCGCGCCACCCACACCCGCGGCGACCGCGAGGCGGCGCGCGGCAAGCAGTCGGGGCGCACGCAGGAGATCCAGCGGCTGATCGGCCGCAGCCTGCGCGCCGTGGTCGACCGCGCGGCGCTGGGCGAGATGACCGTCACACTCGACTGCGACGTGCTCAACGCCGACGGCGGCACCCGCTGCGCCGCGATCACCGGCGCCTGGGTGGCGCTCAGCCTGGCGCTGCGTCACCTCGTCAAGATGAACGTGCTGAAGGCGGTGCCGCTGCTGGGGCAGGTGGCGGCGGTGTCGTGCGGGCTGGTGGACGGCGCGGCGGCGCTCGACCTCGACTACGCCGAGGACAGCGGGGCCGACGCCGACGCCAACTTCGTCATGGCCGACGGCGGCATCGTGGAAATCCAGGGCACCGCCGAGAAGCGCCCGTTCAGCGAGGCGCAGTTCGCCGAGCTGATGGCGCTGGCCAAGGCCGGCACCACGGCGCTGTTCGCCCACCAGCGCGCGGCGCTCGGCGCATGACGGCGCGGCGCCTTGCGGCCGGAATGCGCCTGGTAATCGCCACGCACAACCTGAACAAGCTGCGCGAGATGCAGGAGCTGCTGGCGCCGTACGGCGTCGAGCTGGTTTCCGCCGGCGCGCTCGGCCTGCCGGAGCCGGACGAGACCGCGCCGGATTTCGCCGGCAACGCGCGGCTGAAGGCGGTTGCGGCGGCGCAGGCATCGGGGCTGCCGGCGTTGGCCGACGACAGCGGCTTCTGCGTGGCGGCGCTGGACGGCGCGCCCGGCGTGGTGTCGGCGCGATGGGCCGGGCCGGACAAGGACTTCGCCGCCGCCATGGCGCGGGTGCATCGCGAGGCCGCCGGATCGGCCGACCGCCGCGCCTGGTTCATCAGCGTGCTGTGCCTCGCCTGGCCGGACGGCGAGCCGGCGCTGTTCGAGGGGCGCGTGGACGGCGCCTATGCCTGGCCGCCGCGTGGCGACCGCGGCTTCGGCTACGACCCGATGTTCGTGCCCGACGGCAGCGCGCTCACCTACGGCGAGACCGATCCCGACGAGAAGCACGCCACCAGCCATCGCGCGCGGGCGTTCGCGCGGTTGCTGGCAGCCCACGCGCCGCAGTGAGCCTTCGCGCGACACAACGCCATGTGAACGGAGAATAGCCGGTCTGCGTCGATAACCACTGTTTGCATTCGTGATATAAGCGTCTACTACGTCCGGTATCTAGTAGGGCGGGCATGGCGATGCTGTCGATGGATCTCGAAACCCTGGATCGTCTTGACGGGCCGGCCGACGCTGCCTTTTTGCGCGCCGCCGAGGGCCTGGATGGGCCGGCGGTGCTGCGCGCGGCGATCTCGGCGTTTCCTGGGCAGGTCGCCGTGGTGTCGTCGTTCGGCGCCGAGAGCGCGGTGTTGCTGTCGCTGGTGGCTGAGACCGACCGCGGCGTGCCGGTGCTGTTCCTTGAGACTGGCAAGCATTTCGACGAGACGCTCGACTACCGCCACGCGCTCGCGGCCCGTCTCGGGTTGCGCGACGTGCGCGACATCCGGCCCGCCGCCGACGACTTGGCGCGGGCCGATGCGGACGGCGATTTATGGGTCTACGATCCCGATGCGTGCTGCCACGTCCGCAAGGTCACGCCGCTGGCCCGCGCATTGGCGCCGTTCGCCGCCTGGGTCAGCGGCCGCAAGCGGCACCAAGCGGCAACCCGTGCCAGCATCCGCCTGGCCGAACGCGAGGGTGGGCGGCTGCGGCTCAACCCGCTGGCCGACTGGAACCAGGCGCGCCTGGCCGCCGAGATCGAGGCTCGTGGGTTGCCCGCGCATCCGCTGGTGGCCCGCGGTTATCCGTCGATCGGCTGCGCCACCTGCACGCAGCCGGTGGCGCCGGGGGCCGATCCGCGCAGTGGGCGGTGGGCCGGGTTGAGCAAAACGGAGTGCGGGATTCATCGGCCCGAGGCGATTGCTGCTTAAGACATGGATTAGATGGGTCTTCCGATAACAAGGCTATTGTGTACGATAGACGTTGGCTCGATCGCCACTGAAGCCAACATAATTAGAATTGCGAGCGGCTAAGAATTGATGGTTTTGCTTTTTGACAGTTCCGCACGGTGAGCATGTATTGAAATTGATTATTGCGTTATTTTCGCAGTGCCCACATATGCCTTATGCTGCACGCTTCACCCTTTAATTTTCTAGAAATGGGCGGCTCGTAATTGCTCACGTGGGTAGGGCGTAGGTATTCGGCGTCGCGCTGGCGACGTCAGCATAAAGGTGGTTGACGCGATCACGGTCGCTTTGATTCAACGTCTGGGTGGCATCCGGGATTGACCTCAG
>JAABUU010000480.1_pt1 | contig 89435 bp, 104 predicted proteins | sample 5559301 | NCBI WGS metagenome assembly JAABUU01 (sample SAMN10711884, study PRJNA513360) | rock metagenome | isolation source: Antarctica rocks | place: Antarctica: Victoria Land, Richard Nunatak white
GGGTGTCCTGGCGAGCCGCATGAGGCTGTGCGCCCGACGGGGCGTCGCGCCCGGAGGCGAGCTTGCTGGCGTCGTGGTGTGGGTGCTTGGGCTCGGGCGCCGCGGCGCGCTCAGCCGGGGCTCAGGCGCGGCGGGCGCGGCCAGGTGCACATGGACGAGCTGCACATGCAGAAGCAGATCGGGGAGGGCAGCTTCGGCAAGGTGTACCTGGCCAAGTGGAAGGAGACGACGGTCGCGGTCAAGGTGCTCACCAGCACCGCCGGCAACGACGACGAGGACTTCCCCATCGGCCTGCCCAACCCGCTGCTGCAGGCGCTGACCAAGGCGCGCGCCCGCGTATCCGCGCGCGCCCGGCCGCCCCCCTGCCAGCCGCGGTCGCCTCCCTTTGCGTTCTTGCGCGCCTCCACGACGGGCTGCGCGGCACAGCATAGGAAGGCAGAGTATAGGTCTGCCGAGTCGGAGGATTCTGTTTGGGCGACAAATCCAGAGCAGAGACTTTTCGCTGCTTCTAGACAGCGCTCTGCTGCGCGCTACCCTCCGCCCGCTGACGGCCTGCAGGGCAGGCCGGGGCGGCTCCGCAGCTCGGCGCGCGCCAGCAGGCTCTCAAACTGGTCGCGGCGCGCGCGCAGGAGGCGGGCATGATGGCGGCAATGCGGCACCCCAATGTCGTGCTGTACCTCGGCGTGTGCAGCGACCCGCCATGCGTGGTGACCGAGTACTGCGCGCGCGGCTCGCTGAACGACGTGTTCAAGCGCGCGCTGCTCAACCCGCTGTACGCGGCGCACCTGGACTGGTGCAAGCGGTGTGCACCTAAACCTACCCTACCCTATGGCCCGACGGCGCCGGCCTGGCCGCGCGGGCCCCACCGCGGCTTCGGTCAAGCGCGGACGCGGCGGGCGCGCGCGCGGACACTTGCCTGACAACACGCGATCGAGGCCGCTGCCGGCTGGGCAGGCGCAGCGTGCTGCCATCGAGGGCGCGCGAGCTGCGCTCACGCCGAGAGGCGGGAGCAGCCAGCGCCCCGGCAGCCGCTGCGGCCGCCAGTGCGGAGCCTGGGCGCGGGTGGCGGCGCCCGCGCGCTCGCTTGAGCCTGACGGACTGCGCCGCGGGCGCGCAGGCTGTCGATGGCGCTGGACGCGGCCAAGGGCATGAACTACCTGCACACGTCGGACCCGCCGGTCATCCACCGCGACCTCAAGTCGCCCAATCTGCTGGTCGACAAGCACTGGCGCGTGAAGGTGCGCGCCCGCGGTGCTCCTCCTGCTGGACCACAAGGTGCCCGTGCTTCTCTCCGTGGACCGCCTGTGTGGCGCCAATGGCGCCGCCCAAGCCGCCTTGTGATTGAGTGCCGCCGTGCTGGGAGGCGGTCGCCGCCAGCCTGGCTGCAGCCTCGCGGCGGCGGCAACGGCCGTGCTGCATGGCGCGCCCGCCGGGCGCGCCAGGCCGGGCGCCAGGGGAAACCGGCGGGCGCTGAGCCGGGGCCGGGCGCGCGCGCGGCCGCCAGGTCTGCGACTTCAACCTGTCGCGCGTGATGGAGGAGAGCGCGGTGCTGTCCAGCATGGCGGCCACCAACCCGCGCTGGCTGGCGCCCGAGATCCTGGGCGGCCGCGGGTACACCTTCAGCTCCGACATCTACTCCTTCGGCATCATCCTGTGGGAGTTCCTGACCTGGCGCGTGCCCTGGTGGGACTGCGGGCCCTGGCAGGTCGTGGCCATGGTCACCGAGTCGCACCAGCGGCCCGACATCGCCAACCGGGCGCTCTGGGCCACGCCGCCGTTCGAGGGCATCCAGGACTACCTGGACCTCATGCAGACCTGCTGGGCGCAGGCGCGCCTCCCACCCACCCCCCCCTGCCTGGCTCCCCGCTTCCCCAGCCGGCGCCCGGCAGCAGCAGGCCGGCCACGTCTTTTTTATCGCCCCTGTGTGGCCGCGCGCGGCGCTGGCATGGCACGGCATGCAGGCCTAGGCAAGGGCCCCGCCCTGGAGCGCAGCCGCCCTGCAAGCAGAGGCGTCGGAAGCATGCGCGGCGGCTCGCTCACGCCGCGCCCGGCGCTGCGCAGGAGGCCACGCAGCGGCCGACGTTCGGGGAGATCATCCCCGTGCTGCGGCGGCTGCTGGCGGAGGAGACGCGGCGGCAGGCGCGCCGGCCCAGCGCCGGCGCCGCGGCGGCCGCGTCAGAGGCAGCGCCGCGGCCGCTTGCGCCATCGGCGGCCGCGGGCGGCTCGGGCGACCTCGCTGGCGCGCGGGGGCCGCAGGTGCCTGCCTCCCTGCGCGCGCCTGCCTGCCCGATGTGCAGGCTGCACTTTCACGCAGGCACATGGCCAGGGGCGCATGCCAGGTACCAGCGCGTGCGCCGGTTGCCGCGCCGGAGCGGGTCAGGTCCCATTGGCGCCTCAACGAGTGGCGGGTCTGTGTGGCTGCGGCAACCTTGGGCGTGTGCCAGTGCGGTGCCCGTCGCCGTCATGCGCCCGCTTGCCAGTCGGCCCCAGCTGCGGCGGCGCGAGTGGAGCGTGTGCATTGTGCCGCGGCGCTGACGCGCGGGCCGGGCGCGCGCAGGGCTCTGGCGACATGGCGGCCGCGGCGGCCGAGGGCTCGGGCGGCGCGTTGGCGGCGCCGCGCGGTACGGGCAGCGGCGACCTCGCGATGCTCGCCGGCATCAGCGGCGTGCGCTTCCAGCTGGCCGAGAGCAGCAGCGAGATGGACGCGGACGAGCTGGCGCACGGCCGGCCGCCCGCGCACCGGCGCGGCGCCTCGGCCGGCGGTGGCGACGCGGGCACGGCCGCCGTGCGCAGCGGCGGCAGCTCCGCGCCGAGCAGCCCGGGCGCGGCGCTGCTGCGGAGCCGCGGGGACTTGGCCGGCGGGCCGTCCGCCTCACTGTTGGGGCCGGGCGGCGGGCTGCCGCCGCGGCAGCCTGAGCCCGCGCCCGCGGCGCCCGCGCCCGCGGCGGCGCCCGCGCCCGCGCCCGCGGCCGCGGCAGCACCGGCGGCCGCCGCGCCCGGCAGCAGCACGGAGGAGCCGCCTAGGGCTCCACTGCGCGCGGGCGCGAGCGCGCTGGGCGCGGGCCCGCCGGGCGGCGCGGCGGGCGCGGCCGCGGCCGCCGGCGCGCCCGGCGCCGCGCGGCTAGCAGAGCGGCCGGCGCTGCGGCCGGGACCGGGCGGCGGGCTGGCGAGCGGGGGCGTGGCCGCGGCAGCGAGGTAGGCGCCGCGGCGTGCCCCCCTCTCTGCGGTGCGGCCTAGAGCGGCGGAGTCCGCGTGTACAGTACCTCGCGCGCCCAGCGGCGGGCGGGCGTGCGCGCACGCGCGGGGTGCCCAGAGCCCAGATGGCCCGGGCCTGCGCGGCCGGGCCGCCTGTGGGCTGCTGGAGCCCAACGAGCCGGCATGCCGCCCGCCGCAGCTGCACGCCCCGCCCAGTGCTGCTGTGAACAGTTGGAACGCTGATATACTGGAACTGCTTGGGGGGAGCACTGCAAAGCTGTTAGGGTCAGGGTAGCTTGTAGGGCGCGGGCCGCCGGCTGCGCCCGCGATTATTACGCCCGCGCTGCAGCCCGGGGCAGGTGCTTTCAGCTTTCCCGGCCGTGGGGCGGGTTGTCCGCGGCTGCCAGGGTAATGCCAGGGCCCTGTGCTGACGGGCGGCACGGCTCGCCCGCCCGGACGCGGCCAGCACGGGGCCTGGCAGGCACCCTCAGCCCTGGCCGCGCCTGTTTCAGAGGCCGGGCTGCGCCAAAACAGGGAAGGCAGGGTGGGGGCAGGGGTTCGTGCTGTACGGGGGTGACGGGGGAGGGCTGCGGCACCGCCCGCGGGGAACTTGTGAGCGCAGGATGCCTCGCCGCAGCGGCCGGCCTCGTTTTGCGCGAGAGGCCGCGGACCGCTGCGATGTGGCGCCGCGGCAGGGCCGCTCGCCGCGTGCTGCTCCGGTGTTGCTTTCTTTTCTTTTTCGTTACTGCTGTGGCGGCGACATGCCTCGCGCCCTGTTGCGCGCGGGCGGCTCGGTAGCGGCGGCCGCCCTCGCCGGCGGTGCGGAAGTCCCGTAGAGGCCCTGAGAGGCTGTGCGTTGAGAGGCTCTGAGCTCTGGGAACGTTGCGCGCTAATCAGGCTGCATGCGCAGCCGCCTGTAAGCGAAGCACTGCCATACCCCCGCTGCGCCATGGTGCGCACCAGTCAGAGCTTTGCCCAGCGACTCATGCAAATTGCGCCCCGGGTCCCCCGTCCATCTCCCCAATTGGTTGCAACTTCAATTTGCACGGCAGAGGATGCCTGTCTGCACATTGTGATCAGCCGGCGCGGTACCGCAGCTATGGCAGACTATGGCATTGTGTTTGACATTGACGGTGCGCCCCTGGTGCGCTGCTAGAGTGCTGCAAGCGCCGCCCCCGGTGCATGTCCGCCAATGCGGCATATTTGTGTCACACGCAGGCGTGTTGCTGAGAGGCAAGGAGGTCATTCCTGGCGCAGTAGAGGCTGTGCAGAAGGTGCGCAGCCTGTTCCAACACAGACGCTCTGACCGGCGGCAGAGGGCATGCGCTTGCTTCCCAGTGCAGTAACGCTCCACTTCTTGTGTGAGAGGCTGCCGGCGCCAGGGGCCTTCGTTGTTGGTCAGCTTGAGGGTGGGTACCAGCACGAGGCTGCGCTGCAGGTGCAAGCGGCGGGGGTGCCCTTCTGCTTCGTGACCAACAATGGCATGGAGAGCGAGGCGCAGCGAGCGGCCCGCCTGTCGGCCAGCCTGGGCCTGCCGGTGCCCGCGGCCAACATGGTGCTGAACCACAGCGGCCTGCAGGAGGCAGGTGCCTCCTGCCGAGCCCTCAGCTGTGCGCAGCGCGCGCAACCTGTTTAGCGCTTGCTTGTGGCAGGCGCTGCTCGCCTGCCCCTGAATCCCCACTGTGGTGCGGAGCCGGTGCTCGTGGACGTAGGCGCGCCGCGCCCTGCTTGCTCTGTGCCCGAGAGGCCCGCCTGCATGCGCCCAACCTGCCTGCGTTGAACCGGCCGGTGACGCACCCCGCCGCAGTGGCACACCTCGCCCCACGAGGGGCGCCGCCACCACCTGCACGCGAGAAGCAGCGCGGCCCGCCCCTGCCTGCCCGTCCGCCGGGCCTGCGCGCCGAGCCGGGCGCGCCGCGCGCCGAGAGGCGCCGGCGCGCGCAGGAGGTCGCCGAGCTGGGCGACCAGCTCGTGCTGGTCACCGGGTACAGCCACAGCGACGCGGCGGGCATCCTGCGCGGGTACGGCTTCCGCAAGGTGCGCTCGCTGGCCGAGTTCGCGGCGGCGCACCCGCAGCTGGTGCCCGGCCCGCACGAGCGCTACCCGCCCGGCGCGCCCGGCGGGCCGCCGGCCTGGGCGCGCGAGCGCGTGGCGGCCGTCATGGTCATCGAGACGCCCGTCGACTGGCACCAGGACCTGCAGCTCATCGTCGACCTGGTCAGGCGCGCCCCGGCGCGCGCGCGCGGCGCCTCTGCGCGTGCGCGGGCAGCGCCTGCCGGGCCGGCTGCGGCTGCCGCGCGGCCTGCCGGCGTGCGTGTGTGCCCGCGGGCTGGCCGGCCATGTGTGAGTCGGTCGAGGGAAAGCATGCGGCAGCACAGGCGTGAGCGCGCCACCGTGGCTGCCCTGCTTGCGGCCGCGCTGGGGGCGCGGACGGCTTGCTGCACGCAGCGCGCCGCCGGGGCGCACGGCATGCATGCGCTGCGCTGCGCCATGTGTGCCGAGGCGCGTGCGAGCGGGGCGTCGGAGCGTAAGTGCGCGGCGCCGGGGGCAGGACGGGCGGCGACGTGCTGGGCGGGCGCGAGGCGGTGGCCGCGGCGGACGAGGCGCCGCAGGCCGTGCGGCTGTACCACTGCAACTTTGGTGCGGCGCCTGTGCGGCCCCCGGCGGGCGCCGCCTGGCGGCAGGCTCCGCGCGCCTGCCCCTTGCATGCGGCGTGCCTGACTTCCATGGCAGCTCGCGTGGCGGCACAGGGCTCTGTTGACCGCCATGCACCTTGCCGCGCTGACACGCCCTGGCCGCGCCTCTGGCCATCCCGCCGCCGGCTGCGCCCGGGCCCACCGGCGGCGCCCCGCGCAGACTTTTACTACATGGACGCGTACAGCCTGCCGCGCTTCGGCCCGGGCGCGTTCCTGCTGCTGCTGCAGACGCTGTTCGCGCGCGCGACCGGCGGGCGCGAGCTGCAGGTCCTGCGCCACGGCAAGCCCAACCCGCCCGCCTACGTGTGCGCGGCGCACAAGCTGCAGCGCCAGCTGGGGCGGCCGGGCGCGGCGCTGCGGCACATCTACGCCGTCGGGTGCGTGCCGGGCGTGCGGACACAGTGGTGCTGGCGCGGGGGTGAGCCGGACCGGGGGTGCTTGCGTTTGGGCTGCTGTGTGTCGCAGTGGGCCGGGCGCGCGGCGTCAGCAGAATGCGGGACGTGTCGAGGCCGGGCAAGCGCCGTCGACACGCTTGCTCGAGCACGAGCGGGACGCGGCGCAGGGACAACCCGGCCAGCGACGTGCGCGGCGCAAACGCGGCGGGGGGGCCCTGGCGCAGCGTGCTGGTGCGCACAGGCGTGTTCCACGGCGCCGGCAACGATGCGGGCGCGCCCCCGCCCCGCTGCGGGCAAGTTCTGGCTGGCCTGCTGCTCCGCTCCAGGCGTTCGCACAATGCCTTGCGTTCCCTGTCGCGCGGTGACACAGTCCGCTGCGCCAGGCGACCCGGCGCACTACGTGGCGGACGACGTGCGGCAGGCCGTGGGTGTCATCATGGCGGCCGAGGCTGAGCGAGCGCTGCAGGCGCCGCAGGGCGCATCGCACGCTTGCGTGACGAGCGCGGGCCATTGATCACCTGGTGCAACGTTCGCTGTGACCTCACCAGCCTCACTTTTCTGATAGGGCATAGGGACCCTCGACCAAAAGTTTGGCCGACGGCCGATGGGCCGCTTTGCCTCGGTTGTAAAGCAGACCTCCAGCGCTATGTTGAGGCGACCCCCGCTCCAGCCGGCGGTGCAGGGGCGAAGTCAGGCGCCATGAGCCTGCTGCTGCTGCCGCACGTGAAGCGGAGCCCCAGCCTCTGCTTCGCGGAGTACTATGCACTCGAGAAGCAGGCGGGGGCCGCCCGGTCGGGCGTGTCCGCCTGCGGCGCGCTGCTGGAGTACGAGACGCTGGAGCTGCGGGTGCAGCCCCCTTCGGTTGAGGTCGCCAGCCGGGGCGAATCCACGACTGTGTCCGTCTTCAGCGCCAACCGCGCCGGCACGCTCGTGGAGGTGCGGTCGGGCGTCGCTGGCCGAGCCGAGCAGCCCCGCCGGTGTCGGAGCGGGAGAGCGGGCGGAGCCAACGCATGCCTTTCGCCCCGGCAGGTGGTGCAGCACTTTACAGAGCTCGGCCTGAACGTGAAGAGCGCGCGCATCTCCTCCGACGGCGGCTGGTTCGTGGATGAGTTCGAGGTCACGGAGAGCAACGGCTCGCGGGTGAAGGACGCTCGGAAACTGCAGAGCATCACCAGGGTGCGACACATGTGCCTGCCTCCCCCCAGCTGGCTGCCTGTGCTGCCTGTGCTGGCGCTGACCCGTGGCGCGGCTGGCAGATGCTGGACGTGCACCAGCGCGAGGCCTCGCTGGCGACGTCCAACGCAGGTGGACCCCCGGCCGCACCCCTTTCGACATGTGGCCCCAAGCGCGCGGGGCCCTGCCACCACTTGTTTTGGGCAAAGAAGCGTCTGCGGCGGCTGGGGCCTTTTGCAAGTGTACACGCGCGCCGGGGGCGGCCGGCGGCGCGGCCTCCCGCTCACGCGTCGGATGCTGCGGTTTTCTATGGCCGAGCGCGCCGGCTCGTGCCCGCCAGCGCGAGCAGCTAGCGGAGCCGCCCATGTTGTCGGGCGGCGCGAGGGAGTGCGCGCGGGCCGGATCACACGCATTGGCGGCCGCGGTGGGCGAATGCCTGCCGACAGAACAGGCTTTGCCGGGGCCTCCCAGTGTGGGCGCATCGTGCCGGGTAGCGGTGGGCGAGGCAAGGCGCCTGCCCAGGCGCTGCGTGCATACGTGCAACCCACAAAGTGCGGAAGCTGAGGCGCGGCGGCGCGCGCGCAGACGACACAGACGACCCCCAGGTGGAGACCACGGTGTTCGAACTGGCCGGGGAGGACTGCGCGGGGCTGCTGGCGGATGTCACGCACCTGCTGACGACCAACGGGTGCAACGTGCGCTCTGCCGCGGTGCGCCGCCCGGCCGCGCAGGCAGCACCTTTCTGCACTCGCGCTGGGTGGTCTTCAAGCGTGTCAGCAGGCTGTTGGTTTTTAATCCCGAGCCTGGTCGGTGCGCAGGTTTGGACGTACCATGGGCGCGTGGCCTTTGTGCTGAGCGTGACCGAGAAGGGGCAGCCCATCGCGGACAGCGTGAAGCTGCAGCGGCTGCGCCAGATCCTGTTCAGCCTGATGGACCACAATGGGGAGGGCATTGTCAACATCAAGCGGGTGCGCCCTTGCTGTAGGTCTGCCCAGCACGTCTCTGACTGTTCATCTGTTGAAGCCTCGACAGCACCTCGAGGCAGCGCAGCGCATCACGCCGCGCTGCGTGTATACACGCTGCGCTTTCTGTGGCGGGTGTTGCCGCGAGCGCTCTGCCGCCAGCCGAGCCGCAGGACAGCGCGCGCAGCGGAGAGCCAGGCCTGAGCCGGGGGGCGCGCGTGCAGGCGCGCGGCGAGGTGCACCACGACCGGCGGCTGCACCAGATGATGCTGGCGGAGGAGGTCAAGGCCTGGGACCGCCGCGTGGCCGCCGGCGCCGCCGACGGGGGCGCCGCGGCGCCCGCGCCGCCCGCCGCCGAGGACGCGTGCTGCGCGCCGCGGCCGGCCGGCGCGCCGGCGGCCGACCCCGATGCGGCGCCCTGCTTCTCCGGCCGCGGGGCGGCGCCGGGCGCGCTGGCGCGCGGTGCGGCCGCCGCGGGCGGCGGCGCGGCCGCGGCGCCGCAGGCGTCGCCCAACGACTCGGCGTCCAGCCTGCACGGGCTGCTGTGCACGGGCAGCGACGCGGCCATGCTGTATCGGTGCGGCCTGCGCGCCCACTTGCTGTGCACGTACAAGGCGTGGAGGTGGGCGGGCCGGGCTGCGTTGGCGGTGATTGTAAAACACTGCCTTGCTTTGTTGATCCTCTCAAGTGCGGGCGCTGTGGGCGACTGGCAGCAGGTCCTGCATAAGCGTGGCAGCTGTGGTGAGTCATGAAAGCGGGTTGCTATCAGCCCTGTGGTCTGTCATCACGTTGTCCCTGTGCTCCTGTACCGGAATGTGGGGGCGGCTGTGGTGTGGTAGAGTGCGTGGTAGAAACGGGCCTGCAGCCTGTGCCTGATAGCGTGCGTGCGTGCGGCAGGTCGCCCAAGCACAGCAAGCCCGAGGTGGATATAAAGCCCTGCATGCAGACGGGCTACTGGATCATCTCCGTCATCTGCAAGGACCGCAACAAGCTGCTGTTTGACACGGTGCGCGCTCATGCGTGCAGCCCATGATGACAATGCTGCCCTGCTTGCCTGACGAGGGCTCAGGTTTGTTTCCGGGAAAGTGCTGTGTGTGGCGCTCAGCAAGCGAGAGCCGGATCGCTGCATGCCCTGTCAGTCTAAGCACGCTGCTGTGCAGCGCCGCGCGTGCTCTGCGCTCGAGCGTGCCGCTGATGGAGGGACTGCCGGGGTTTGGTTGCCCGCGTGGCCCTGGCCGCTGACGCGCCCGCGGCGCCGCCGCAGGTGTGCACGCTCGCGGACCTGGACTACGACGTGTTCCACGCGACGGTCGACAACCGCAGCGGCATCGCGGAGCAGGAGTACTTTGTCCGCCCGCGCTTTGGCGAGGGTGCGGCCCATGCTGTCGTGCCTTACACCCTATCGTCAGACGGTCCCGATCGAGTGGCGCGTCGGTGAAACGCATGCCACCCGCACACATCGCGCTCGCACGCCCTGCTGCAAGCATGGGCCGCATGCGGCCGAGGATGGGCGTGTGCGCAGGCTTTGACGCGGCGCGCGCGGCCAAGCTGGCGGCGCTGCTGGAGTCGTCCATCCAGCGGCGCTTCCCCAAGGGCCTCAAGGTGCACGTGCACAGCGTGGACCGCTTCGGCTGCCTGGCCGCGCTCGCGCGCGTGCTCAAGCTCGCTAACCTCACCGTCACGCGCGCCAAGGTATGTTAGGGTTGGGATTCCTGCATCGCCAGTCGTGCCGGGTGATGCAAACAGGCCGCTGTGCAGGGTTGCCGCAGGCTGCATGGGGGTTGGACAAGAGTACAGGCAAAGAACAGTGGATCACCTTAGAAAGCCAGTCTGCATGCTGCCTATCTAGGCGAGGCTGGCGTTCGGGACAGGCGCCTTCTGGCCTGCGCTCGGGCCGCGGCGGCCGCGGCTCAGGGCCGGGCTGCGCGTGCGCAGGTAAAGACGTACGCCGTGAACAACAGCAGCGGGCACACGTTCTACGTGATGGACGCGGGCGGCGGCCCGCCGGACCGCGGCGCGGTGGAGGCCGCGTGCCGCGAGGTCGGCGGCCAGCTGGTGGACTGCCCCGAGGGCGGCGGCCGCCCGTCGCTGCCGCTGAGCCACAGCGGCGGCTCCGCCAAGTTCTCCTTCTCCTTCCTCAACCGGCAGTGGACGCAGGGCTGGGGCGGCGCCGCGTCGCCCGGCTCCTCGTACGGCTCCACGTAGGCGCCGCGCGTGCGCGCGGCGCCCGCGGGCGCGGGGCGGCCGGCTCTGCAGCGCGGCGCGGGAGGGAGCGGCTGCGAGCAGGGAATCTGAGCACGTAGCAGAAGGGGGTGGGTACATATGCGCGCCGTTGGTGGCAAGAAGGTGGAGAGGGGGGGGTCTCTATATAGGCACGCGTGCGGTGTCTGTGTTGTGCAGGTGGCGGGCAGCACGAGCTGCGCACAGCCCGCAGCGTCGTGTGTACACTACGAACCCAGTGCGTGCAGTTTTGTGAGGCCCAGCTTTGAGGCGGCCTCGCAGGTGAGTAAGTCCATATATGGCTGGCAAACGCGCCGCCCTCGGTGGCCGCGCAGACGGGGCCCCGCGTCGAGCCAGTCAGTTTCGGCGGGCACTGGGGCGGGCGGCTGAATAAAACATGAGAAGATGAGTGGCCTTGATGATGTGGGATTTTGTCAGGCAAGCTGTTTGGTGATTGGTCGACTCCAGCCCGCCCCCGCCCCATCGTGAAGGGCGGACCCGCCGGGCGGAGCGCGCGGCAACGCATGGCCCAGCTCTCCGCGCGCGCGGCGCTTGGGTGTGTTGGGGCGCATTGTGGAGCCGTATTGAGCGGCCGTGCTCTAGGCGCGCCGCGTGCCCGAATATTTCTTTGCCATTGCGGCCTCGCGGCCGAGCAGGGGCGCGGCAAGCCCCGCGCGAGCGAGCCGGCGGCGCCGGCGGTGCATGCGTCAGGGCTTGCCAGGGTTCCTGACCGCGAAGGCCTCGTTCGGCCAAACCTGGCCCATGCCCTCCTGTCTCTGCTTTTTTTAAGCACTTGTGGTGGCGCGTGCCTGGTGGGGGCATGAGGCCGCCTGCCTGGGCCAGAACTGCTTGCTGTGTGGTTACATGTACATGGTCTCTGGTGCGCCACGTCCTGCTGCGTCCCCAGGTCGTCCGGCCAGCGCGGCGCTGTGTATTAGGAAACGAAGTGTGCCTGGGCGTGCTAGCAGCGCCGCTTGTGTGTTGACGTACTATTCAGCGGACACCCACTCTCTACGAATATCGACACCCACTCTCTACGAATATCGACACCCACTGTTTCCAGGCCTTTTACTTTTGCGGGCACTCACTCTCTACAACACGCAACGTGCACACTTTTTATCATAGGCATTGCCTTGCCTATGATACAAGCCTGAGGGTTGACGAAGCCCTTCCGGTGCTGCCCGCAACCCAGCTTGCCTACGAGCGAGTGCGGCACACCTGCAGGCAGGTGCTGCAGGGCTAGGAAGGTTTGGCCTGCTGGGGCGTCTCCACTATGTTGGACTGACAGCGCAGCGGGGAGCTGTGGCTGGTGCGCACACGCGCTGGTTGTCGCTGCAAGCACCAGGCGGCGCGCAGCGCACTGCTTTCGAGTTTTGCTGCGGTGCTGCTGACAGGAAGGCTGGTAGCGCTAGGGGGCATTTCTGAGGAACGTTGCCTGTCCGCGATCTTGGGGGTGGTCGGTTGTCCCGGCCTGTGTGGGTCAAACCAGGCAAGCCCTGCTCCTTTGTTATGTGCGCTGGATTGAGGGAGAGATGCGCACCTGTGCGCAGGCGCCGGCAATGGGGGCCTATCTCTCCAGCCCGGTCACCGGAAAGGAGCTGTATGAGGGCGAAAAGGAAGGCTACCTGGAGTATGGCGGCGCGTCCATGCAGGCGCGCCGCCTAGGCAGCGGGCGGCAAACAACCCAGGCACTGCAACCTCTGCGTTGCCTACCAGATATCATTGTGCACGCTGCCACCCAGTGCCTGCAGTGCTGCCTGCCGCCGGCGCCGGTGCTGTCCCGGCAGCTGGCGCGGCGATGTGCAGAACGGGGCGCGGGCGCGGCGCAGGGCTGGCGGCGGACTATGGAGGACGCTCACATTGCGGCCGTGGACCTGGGCAACAGCCCGGATGCGGCCATGTTTGGCGTGTTTGACGGACACGGCGGCAGGTGCGTCAGATCTGACCCGCTTACGACCTGCTTGCGCGGCGAGCACACCTGCTGGCTGCCCGCCAACCCGCCGTCCGAGCGCGCCCGAGCCCGCAGGCAGGCTGTGAGGTCCTGCACAGCTGCGTGTCGAGCAGAGCGCGGGCAGCGCCAGCCTGCCCGCGCGGCGACGGGCGCGCGGCCTGACGCATGCGCGCCGCGCGTGCACGCAGCGAGGTGGCAAAGTTCTGCCAAAAGTACATGGCGAAGGAGATGACGCGGCTGCAGCAGTACCATGAGGGCAACCTGCCGGACTCGCTCATAGAGGCGCGCGCGCCGCAGCGCCTCCCGCGATCTGCCCCCCCGGTGCCGCGTTCGCCTGCGCCCGTCGGGCACTGTTTGGGCATCTTGGCAGCACTGCAACACGGACTGCGCGCCCGGTGGTGCAAGCATCGGTGGCCCGGAGAAGAAGCCGCCGCTGCTTGGCAGGTGGCTTTGGCGGCTGCCCTCGCAGCCGGGGCCCTGGCGGCTGGGAGCTGCGTGATGCACTCGTTTCCAGCGTGTTTGACTGAGCTGCACACCTCCGTTCGGCCCACTGCCAGGGCGTGCGCTGCGTCAGCGCGGCAAGTGCGCAAACGGTCGTGCCAGAGCTGTGGCGCTGATTTACAGCCACACGGTACATGTGTGCGCTGTGGTGGTTTGCTGGCTCGCGTTGGCTTGCGGCCACCGCGTCACAGCTGGTGGCGGGTCTGTGGCCGTTGCGGGTTGGCCGCTGCGCCGCACGGACAAAGTCGGCGGCGGTGAGAAGAGTTGGTGATACAATAGCCCTGTCTGCCCCGCTGGTGGCGCTGGGACGCTTGGCGACCGGCAGCGCCGGGCGGGCAACCGCTCGCATGCGCATTTGTGCGCGGCGCCCTGCCTCGCTTCCCACGCGCGGGGTCGCGCGCTGACAGGCGCAGCGTGCAGGACGGGAGGCCGCCGGCATGCTCACCCTACTCTTGGCATGATAACCCTAACCTTGACCCTAGCGGCGCGCTGGCGGCGCAGGTCTTCCACCGCATGGACCGCATGCTGAAGGACGAGGCGTATCGGTCGGAGCTGGACGCGCTGCGGCGGCGCGGCGACGGCGCGCCCGAGGCCGGCGCGGGCGGCCCGCGCGGCGGCGGCGAGCCGGCCGACGCCGACGAGGAGGACGGGCCCGTGTCCACCACCGAGGCGCTCAACATGCTGCGCCAGGCGCGCGCCCGCCGCCGGGCGCGGCGCGGTGCGGGGGAGGGCGCAGCGTGGGGCCGAGGCCGCGGCGGGGCCCGTGCGGCTGTGGCGTGCTTGCACGCGTGGCAAACGTCTGATGCTGGCGCTTGAGAGCTGCTGCTGTGCCGCTGCTGCCGCGGTGCTGGTGGCCACCACATTTGCCTGGCAGATCTGCCGCATTTATGATATCGCTGGTTGCGGTGTGGCGGCGCGCCGCACGAGCGAGCGGAGCCCCCTGGCTGGCGCCAGACGGCAGCGCGCGCGCAGGTGCTGATGCTGCGCCGCATGCCGCCCGGCGCCGGCGAGGAGGGCGAGGGCGGCGGCGAGGACGGCGGCGCGCTCGCGCTGGAGCCCTCGCCGGAGGCGGCCGCCGCCGGCGCCGCGCTGCCGGAGACGCTCGACTCGCCCACCGCCGGCCCCGCGCCACTGTCCATCGCGGAGGCCGCCGCGGCCGCCGCCGCCGCCGAGGCCGAGGACGGCGACGACGACGCCATGCTGGCGGCGCCGATCGGCTCCGCGCCGCTGGGCGGCGGCGGCGGCGGCGGCGAGGCGCCGCCGATCGGCTCCGCGCCGCTGGGCGGCGGCGGCGGCGGCGGCGAGGCGCCGCCGATCGGCGCCGCGGCGCGCGGCGGCCCGGGCGGCCGCGGCGGCGACGACCTGCCGCCCGTGGACACGCTGCCGGAGCACCGCATCCAGGCCGGCTGCACCGCGGTCGTCGCCGTGCTGCAGGCGCGGCACCCGCGCACGTGCCGCGGCGCTGTCGCCCGGCCGCGGGCCGCAGGGTGCGGCGGGCGTGGCGCATGTCGGGCGGCGCGACGGGTCCTTGCGGTGAAGGGCGGGCGGCGGCGGGGTTTGGTAGGGTAGGGTTGTAGCATCGAGCGGGCGGTGAGCAAGGGGCTGCAGGCGGCCGCCTCAGCCGGCGCGACGCGCAGGGGAACGAGATGTGGGTGGCCAACGCGGGCGACTCGCGCGCGGTGCTGGCGCGCGGGGGCGCGGCCGTCGCGCTGAGCGAGGACCACAAGCCGGCCGCGGCGGGCGAGCGCGCGCGCATCACGGCCGCCGGCGGCTTCATCTCGGACGTCGGCGGCGTCAGCCGGTGCGGCGCCCGCGCTGCGCGGGCTCGACTCCGCCGGTGTGCGTTCATGAGCGGGCACAGGCAGTTGGTGCGGCGCTCGGTGGCCGAGAGTGCTTGGCGGCCGCGCCTCACCGTAGGCATGGTTGCGGCGCCGCCAAGATAGGCGCCAGTGCTGAGCACCAGCTCAGTCTGTCGCGGCGCGATGCGGCCCGCGCGCCCAAAGGCGCCTGCGGTCGCGCCGAGGCTGCGGGTGGCAGCCCACGCTGGTGCGGTCCGCGCGCACAGCGTGAACGGCAACCTGAACCTGTCGCGCGCGATCGGCGACCTGAAGTACAAGGGCAACCAGCAGCTGCCGCCGGCCGATCAGATCATCACCGCCCAGCCCGACATCGTCAAGGTGCCCCCGCTCGGCCTCCCCCGCGGCGCCGTCGCCGGCCGTGCGCGAGGCACGCACCTCTGCAGTCACCATTTGACCCGCCCTGCAAGCCTGCGGGCGGGCCAGCGCGGTGCTGCGCTTGCCGTGCAGTCCGCAGCACGCCTGCGGCTGCCCACGGCCGCGCCTCGCGGCCGCGGCGCGCCGCGCCGGGGCGTCGGCCTGCTCACGGCGCGCGCCGCAATCTGACTCTAGCCCCACCCCTGCGCAGATGGAGCTGACGCCCGAGGACCGCTTCTTCGTGCTCGCCTGCGACGGCGTGTGGGACGTGATGACCAATCAGGCGGTCGTCGACTTTGTGTCGGCGCGCCTGGACGCCGGCGAGCGGCCGGCCGCCATCGCGGCCGCGCTGCTGGACGCCTGCCTCGCGCCGGACCCGCGCGAGACGCGCGGCATCGGCTGCGACAACATGACCGCCACCATCGTGCTGCTGCACGGCACCGCCGGCGCGGGCGCCGCCGGCGGCGGCGCGCGCGGCCGCGGCGGGCCGCCGGCGCTGGCCGGCGCGCCGGCCGCGGCACCGGTCAGCTGAAGCGCGGCGGCGGCGCTGCACGCGAGCCTGGTGCTGCGCTGGTTCGGCCTGGAGCTGGGCCTCGCCGACCTGGACTGAGGGGGGTGCCGTAACCCTGCACCCTACCCTCGGAGCCAAGGTCAGGGGCGGGCGGGGCCGGCCGGCGCTCAGGCCGCATTCTGCGCCTCTGCTGGAGGCCGTCTGTCGCGCACGCCGAGCGGGGTGTGCAGGGACAGGCGCCTCGCAGCAGGGGCAGGCGCGGCTGGAGGGCATCAAGCGGAGCGGGCGCGCTCGCCAGGGCCGCGCGCCGTGCGAGGGGCGCATGGGGCAGGGCGAAGGAGCGGTTTTGCAGTGCGGCAGGCCGCTTGCGGCGCCAGGGCACAGTCGGCTCTCACATAACGCCCCAGCGCCTCTGTGGCGCAACAAAGGGGTGGGGTGGGGATTGAGGCGGTTCAGGCACTGCTCTGCATGCGGAAGTTGATGTGTTGCGGGGCAGGGGGAGCGTGCGCGCGCGAGCGGTGCGGGGGGTGAAGGCATGAAGGGAGCGTGTACTTGTTGGCTTCCAGGAGGGGTGACGGCAGTTGAAGGGCCAGCACGGAATGGACGGCAAGCAGGCGGTTTTGGAATGGATGCGGTCCGGCATAGCATCACGGGCTTTGGTTTTATGCTAGATCAGGAGCCGGACAATTGGGTGTAGGTCGGGTGGGGCTCTGCGTGTGTGCATAACATGGGTGCCGGGGCATGGGGGGAGGGCGTGCGCGTAGTCCGTGACTGCTGTCGTGTCAGTGCGCTTGCTGTGTCCAATGCTGCTTGAGACTGCTCTGCTTGACGTAGGGGTGTGTGCAACCTGCTCCATGGTCCTGGCATGACCCGCGCGCGCCGCACAGCCGGCAGCACCCGATCCTTCACAGACACCGTCAGCGGCAGGCTGGGGTCTGCAACAGGCCACAGCGCAGCCAACACTGCCCAGCAAGCGTGGCCCTCAGCAGCGGCAGGCATCAGTCAATGGACGCCCGCGTCTCGATGTTGACGATCTTGATGTCATCCACGGGCTTGTCAGAGCGGTCGGTCTTGGCGCGCTCAACGGCCTGCACGACGTCGGCGCCCCGGACCACCTGCCAGGCACGGACAGCGCAGGCGCTCATGCAAAAGCATTTGTGAACATTGCTGCAGGTTCGCACAGCAGAGGCACCGGGCACATGACGACCTGTAGAGAGCCTGGAGCGGGGCCACGCCCTGTGGTGTGTCATCCTCGAGCACATCGCCCGAGCCAGCAGGTACCACTCCGGCCGCCCATGACACAGGCTTGCGTGCTTGTGATTCATTGCATGGTCAGCTGGTGCCCTGCGCCACCCGGCGCGAGGGCGCACCCGGCCGAACACGGTGTGCTTGTTGTCCAGCCAGGGCGTCGCAACGGTCGTGATGAAAAACCTGCGTGTGCAAGCGCGCGCCCGGCCTTGCCTCGCTGTGCCGTCGGGGCTGCAAGCCTCGCTGATGCTGCTCCTGCTGGAGGCCCATCCGGTGCACACCGCCTTAGAGAGAGCGTGTGCTGGCTGCGTGGTTGCATCGGGGCTTACCAAGACATGCAGTGCTGTGCCAATGCAGGCAGCGCGGCACAGGATGTCATGGCGGGGGGGCCCCTGGGCGCCCTCAGAAGCCCTGCACTGCGCAGCAGCTCCCAGAGGCCCGCTGGGGCCGGCCGGGCGCACTGGCTGCCGTTGGTGCCAGGGCCGGCGTTGGCCATGGACATGGTGAACGGCCGGTCGTGGCGCAGGTTGCGGCTGAACTCGTCAGCGAACTCGCCGCCCCAGATGCTCTGCCCGCCCGTGCCGTCGCCTGCGCGCCGCGCGCCGCCCCGCCCTCAGCGCTAGCGCCGTGACTGGGTGCGCGTGCTTCCAGCGGCGCGCCGGCGCGCCGCCCCGACAGGAGCGCATGCGCCACAGGCCGCCGTGCGCGGGCCTGCAGGCGCCGTTGCGCACACATGCTGAAGCCAGAACGGGTGCGCCGTCGAGCGCGCTCGCGCCCGAGCGGCGCCGCTGGCAGCCCTACCATAATGCAGCTCAACCGCAACCATTGTGCGCCAGCTGCGTGCGAGGCCCCGAAGCACAGGCCGCCGACCGCAGTGAACCAGGCCTGCGCTTGGACCGCGCCCCGGGGCGCAGAGGGGCGCGCCGAGCGGGTCGCCGGTCTGCACCATGAAGCCCTTGATGACGCGGTGGAAGATGACGTTGTCGTAGTAGCCGTTGCGCGCGTGCGTCGTGAAGTTCTCCACCGTGCGCGGGCACTGCGCGCGCCGCCCGCGCGCCTGAGCCATCACATCCGGCAGCGCGGAGCCCGCTCTCCGTCGCCTCATTGCCTCCCCCAGCGCGCGCAGCGCGCGCGCAGCATACAGTGCAGCATCCTGGCAGGCGCTCCGAGCCCGACCACCCTGACAGCCTGACCACCATGACAGGCCGCGCAGCACAAAGCGCCGCGGCGCGGCGCGCGCCTCGTCGGGGAACAGGCGCAGCGTTATGTCGCCGCGGCTGGTGTGCAGCACGGCGCCGCGCGGCAGCACCGCGCGCTCCTCGCCCTCGCCGCCGCCCTCGGCCAGTGCGTCGTCCGCGTTTGGCTTCTCGTTGAACACGTCCCTGTCGCGCGCGCGCCGCGCGCTCGGGCTCTGCGCCGCGTTGCCCGGTGGCGTGCGCGAGGCGGCCGCGCGCACCGGCAGGCGGCGGGCGGGAAACCATCGCTGGCCGTGGTGCGCAGGCAAGCAGGGGCAGGGTCCGTGCTGTGCACCGCGTGATATGTGAGCAGGGAGCCAGCGACCAGACCGCCAGAACCCTGTTGAAAAAGATTTTAAGTAGGCATCGACCCAGAATGGCGCGCGCACCGGCCGGCAGTGGGGTCGTCGGCGTCGGCGGGCTCGCGGCGCGAGAAGAGGAACAGGCGCTGCTTGCCGTACGCACACGCGAGCAGGGTAGGGTCCGGCAGCACTGGCTTGGCGCCCGGCGCGGGCAGCTTGGGCTTGGCGCGGCCGGGCACGCCCTGGTACAGGGCCAGGCGCAGGAAGCGCTCGCCGCTCTCCACCTTGCCCAGCACGCGCGCCGCGCGCTTGGTCACCAGATTAACCACCTGCGCGCCGCGTGAGGCGTGTGAGGCAAACCCTGCCTTAAGGGTTGGGGTTTAAGAGTTGGGTCACACGCCACCAGGTTGGCCGCCCGTGCGCGCCCCCGTGCGCTCGGCGCCCGCCGCGCGGCCAGCCGCAGCGGAGCGAGTCGGGCGCCGCCCCGCGCGCCCGTGCAGCACGTGCGACGCGCGTGCGAGAGCGGCAGTGAGGCGGCTGACGACCGCACGCACAACTCGCAGAGGCCATGGGTGCTGAGCTGTGCAGAGCATGCGCGCTCCATTATGTGAGGCGTCAAGGCTCGCGCCACGATCGGCGGCCTCGCGCCGTTGCTGCACAGAGGCTGACCCCGTGCCTGCAGCAGGAGGCCGAGCCCGCAGAGCGCAGGACGCCCTGGTGCATGCAGGGGCAGCTCGGCACAGTGCAACGCCACGCAGGCCCTTCAGCTGGCACAGCCGCGGCGCTGGCCACAGCGCGCCGCGCGGCGCGCCACACCAGCCGGGACATGTTATGCCATTTATTACCACTCTCATTTCCACCGTTGAGTACCATCTTGCAGCGAGCGACCCAGGGAGGGTCGCGCGCTTGCGCGCCTTGATGCCCAGCAGCGTGGCATAGAGCAGAAAGTTGCCGCTGTCATCGAAGACCGCGTTGGGCGCGGGCGCGGCTGGGTCGCCCGCCAGCTCGCGCTCGGCCGCCAGGCGCCGCCCGAAGTCGATGGCGTCCAGGCGCGCGGCCGGCGCGTCGCCGCGCTGCAGCTCCGCCGCGGCCTCCGCCGACTCGTCGATCACGCAGCGCAGGCGGCCTGTCACGAAGCGGAACACGCGCACGCGCCTGCGGCCGCGCACACCACATTGGCACGTGAGGCTGCGCAGCGCTCCGGCCCGGGCAGTGCCGCGTGCAGTGTGCGCGCGGGCGCCTGGGTCGAGCGGGGGTTCTCCGCCACAGGACCGATCGAGGGGGGCGGGCGCGTGCAGCAGACGTCGTGGCAGGCCACAACGCGCAGGGCGGCGCGCCGGTCGGCAGCAACCACGGAGAACTGGGCGCCGTCGCGGGAGACCTCGAGCGAGCGCGCGGCCGTCTTGGCCTTGGCGAGCGCGTACAGGTCCGTGTCCAGCTTGAACCGGAACGCCAGTCCCTCGGCCGGCTGCTTCAGCGTCGTGGCCGACCAGTACTCTATGATGCCTGCGCGCCAGGCTGCGCGCTCACCGCCAGCTCCCACCGTATGACACGTCGCCTTCTGAAAAGTCGTTTGGGCCAATGCCAGCAGCACACGACACCCTGTCATAGCCTTGCAGTCAAGCACGGCCAGCCGCACGCACGGGGCGCCCTGCAGTGCTACGGCGAACCAGCGCAGCCTGGTGCGCCTGGCGCGCATGCAGAGGCCCGCTTTGCCAGGGGGCGGCGGGTGCCGCGGCCGCACCCTTTGTGTCCGAGGAGATGACGACGTCGTGCGCAGCATTGTACCGCATGACTGTCACTGGCGCGCTGTGCACCTGGGCCATGCGCCAAATGCCTTCAGACAATGGCTGCCCGGCCTACCGCTTGCTTGACGGCATGCTTGCTTGGGGACCCAGCGGAAGTGAGCAACACTGTGATACAGGCATAGCCGCGGGCGACAAGCACGGCGCGTGGCTGTCGGCTGCTCGAAACCCTGGTTCCCGAGCACGCTGTGCCAGCGCTGCTGGCCGCCAGCGCTGCTGGCCGCCAGCGCACCGTCACGCTGCTGATGGGCTGGTCGCTGCCGGACCGCGCGTCGTAGATGTGGATGACGGGCGCGTCGCGCTCCGCTATGGCCAGCCGCGCGCCCGCCTCGCCTCTCTGTGCAGAACAGCATGCGCATGGGTTGTCATCCAGCTGCTGCTGCCGTGCGTGACCGCGCGGTGCAGCAAGCTCCACGGCGCCGCTGTGTCGCGACGGTGACTGCAGGGCTGATGTGACTGCAGGGCTGAAGGTGGGCCGCTGCAGCAGCGCCAGGCGCGACCGCACGTGAGATGAGAGACAGGCTCCTGGCCGGCAGGGGGCGCGCGCCGTGAAGATCCACTCCGCGCAGCCCGGCACGTACGGCAGGCGCAGCATGGCGATCATGTCGAAGCTGGCGACGTCGAACACCTTGACCGACTTGTCGGCCGAGATGCTCACCAGCAGCGCCGAGTCGTGGCTCACGGCCAGGCCTGCAGAGCCGTGCGCGGTGCAGTCCGCTCAAGCGGCCAGCAGCAGTGCTTGAAGCGTGGTTTGGCACGCGTGGCAGCGGCACACGACCTCCGAGAAGGTCTCAGCGCTGTGAGGAGCGTGCGCGTGCAGCGCTTCATGTTCCTCCACCTGTTGCTGGCGCGAGCACAGCGCATGATCTGCGCTGCGCAGGCCTGACCGCGGGCCGGCCAGGCGCAGGCGGGGGCCGCAGAGGCGCACCGTCGACGCCGCCCAGGTGCGCGCGGAAGTGCTTGGCGAACTCCACGCCTTCGGCCCGCTTCTTCCAGAACTTCAGGTGGCCGTCCGCGCTGCCCGTGACGAAGAAGTCGGTCTCGGGCGCGACGGCCACGTGCGTCACGGCGTCGCGGTGCATGTAGCTGCGCTCGTACATCTCCGCGCACGGCAGCGCGTCCAGGTACATGTGCTCGTGCTCCAGCACCTGCGCCGGCGCTCGCAGGCGTTCAGGCGGTCTGGACGGCGCGCATACCGCACGCGGCGCCGGGCAGCCCGCAGCGCAGCACCCCGGCGCCCCTCCCTTGCCAGCTCGAGGGGCGTGACAGGCCCATGACCTGCAGCAGCAAAGGCTGGAGTGCGAGTTTCTACTGGCCGGCAGTGTTGGACGTAACAAGGCCCGCCCGCGGCGCGCCTTTCGCCGCTTTGCCTTGGGCAGCTCTGGGCCCACCATGTCCTCCTCTCCACCCCCCTCCTCCTCCTCCGCGATGGCCGCCAGGGGCCCGTCCCGCGGGTGCTCAGCGTGTGCGGCCCCCGCCTTGCCGTTTGCAGCCTCAACTGAGGGTCCCACATCTGGCTCACTCGCTGGTCCTGGGCCGGCCTCTGCTTCTGCGCTGCGGCTGTGCTCGGCGTCCTGCGCATCAGTGCTTGCCATGCGACTGTGCGTCCGAGCTAGAGCCCCTAGTAGCCAAGTTAAACACTTGGCTCTTACAGCGGCCTGGCAGAGCAGACTAGCAACTTCTGCAAGGCAAAGATGCCGAATCAGCGCAAGCAAGCATAAGTCACTTGTGCAGCAGCTGTGGCGCCCGGTCCACACACGAGCACAGACTTGTGTGTTTGACTTGAGGTTGAGCTCAAGTCTTGCAGACTTGCAACTGGCACCATTTGGCTTGCAGATGCATCCAATTGGCTTGCAAGCCAATTTGGAGAACCAACTTGTTTCCTTCAGACTCAGTCCCCGACCACAATGAGCATGCTCTCTGTGGACTACATCCATAGCACAGTGATGGCATCCATGCAATTTTGCATGGCATCAAAGCCATTCTGCATGCGCGGCTTGCAGCAGGCCTATTGCTCGCCCAGGCGCTCTCTCCGATGCTTGTGTTCATGGGGCAGACCTCGCCGCTCTTTTGCGCACACTTTCAGCAAACCTGCTGCTATCCAGAGCAGCCTGGTCTGCACATCTTGCCACTCATGGCTTGCACTCTTGCTACTCGTGGTCTGCACCTCTTGCCACTCGTGCCACAGACCACTCGAGCCAGGGTGTGCGCATTGCAGGATGAGACATTTCACAACAGTAGCAGGGTATGCATGCAGCGCCCCTAGCTCCACAGCAGCGGCATGCAAGGGCTGCGCGCGCAGGGCCGAGACGACCCCACACCAGCAGCAGAAAGCACAGGTCAACCATTACGAACGCAGCGCACCAGAGCTCTCCCCGGCCGGCACGCTCCGCACATTTCCCATGCGTCACGGTGCCGGGCGCCGGGCGCGGCCCGAGTCCAAGCAAGGCAAACAGGGGGTGTTCTCCTTCCCTTGACGGCGTCCTCTGGTGGCCGCAGCATGCCCACACAGCGCGCATGACACGCACACGCCACGCCACCCACACCGCGCTCGGAACGGACACAGAGGTCGCGCGCCGCAAGGACAGCGCCCTCTCGCGCGGACCGCGCGGGGCCCAGGCATGAGTGCCCGAGCTGCCGCGCCTCCGCCCTCGGCCCCACCCCTGCCCACCCGCGCACCGCGCGCCGGCGGCCGGCACGCTCATGCCGACGCGTCCGGCTCAAAGGCCTTCCACCAGCCAGGGCGGTAGGGCGGGTAGGGCGCGGTCCACTCGCCGCGGTCCAGCGCGCCGGCGCGGCTCACGCGAACGCGTCCGGCTCAAAGGCCTTCCACCAGCCGGGGCGGTAGGGCGGGTAGGGCGCGGTCCACGTGCCGCGGTCCAGCGGCGGGAACTCGGGCACGGGCGCGCCGCTGGCCAGCACCTCCTCCGGCGTCACGCGGCCCAGGTCCAGCTTCAGCACGCGGTCCAGCCGCAGCTTCATGAACCTGCAGACGGAAACGCAGACGGAAGTCAGGTGGCGGGGTGAGGCGGCCGGCGCGCGGCGCTGCCAGCCTGGGCCGGCGGGGCCCGGGAGGGCAGCGGCCGCGGCCGCGCGTGCGCGCGTACATGCGGGAGGGGGGTGGACAGCACACGCCGCTGCATGCTGCCGGCTCCCGCCCAGGCCGGCAGCGCTGGCGCAGAACTAAAAACGATGCACAGCACGGCCGGCAGCAACGGCCCTGCATGAGGTGCTGCGCTCGGGCAGCAGGCAGCCCCGGCGCATGTGCACTCAGGCACTGCATCGGGTTGAGCGCTTCTGAGGGGGCCGCCAGGCAGTCAGGCCCCCAGGCAGGGCGCAGGTGCGGCGCGCACGTGATCCAGATCTTGTCCGTCGAGACCAGCGCCACGCACGGCCTCCGGACCTTTGCGGCCTCCCGCGGGAACTTGGCGTCCAGCCAGGCCGGCTCGGACACCAGGAAGAAGTCCAGCTTGCGGCTCTGCTCGCTGAACAGCCGCTTGCGCTCGCGCAGCTGCTCGGCGAGCGCCTCGTTCTGCACGTCGTGCAGCATGAACTCCGCGTTGGCGACCAGCGCGTACCAGGTGGCCTGCGCCCCGCGGCGCGCACGCCTCAGGCCTGCGGCGACGGCTTGCAGGCTGTCTGGCTTGCAGGCTGTCAAGCTCCGGCTTGCTCAACCTTACGTTACAACACTACCCGCCACACCGCCACACCTCCTACATACAAAGACCACAGCTACGTATAATATGCCAACGATGGCAGACCTGCTGGCCTGCCACTGGCACCTCCGCTACGTACTCCGCCGCCGCGGCCGCCTGCATCACGGCGCTCCGCCTGCGCTGCGTCGGGCGGGGGCCGCAGCATCTCCTGGGCCGCGCCCTCAGGAGCGGCCTGACGGCTGCTGCAGGCGCTGGCAAGCTGTGCGCTGGCTGCGCGTGTGATTGCCTGCATACGCCTTTTGTCCCTTCCTGCAGCGTAGTGTATGCCTGGAAAGCCATAATGACCGCGTGTCAAGACGACTACTGTGCCTGCCTGTTCGGGGCGTTAAGTTGCAGCGCTTGCGCAGCAGAGCATTATCTGCTCGGGAGGGAGTCGACTTTATAGAGGGCCGAGGTCTTTCAAAGCTAGGCACAGCTTGCCCACGGTGGGCCTCTGCGCAGCGCGACAGGCTGCGCACGAGCCATCGGTGTGGACACACCGAGCACGTGCAGGCTTGGACAGTTTGGCGTGCGGTGTAGGCCGCTGATGGAGCAAAACAATATCGAGCGATGAGCGACCGCCAGCCAGCCGCGCCCGAGCCGGGCAGCAGCGGGGAGTTTGCGGCGGCGCTGGCGACGCTGGCGCGGCTCAGCAAGGGCGCCAACTACCGCGTCATACAGGAGGACACCGCCAAGCGCCTGGCCCGCTGCCTGGCGGGCCTGCCGCCGGCGCAGGCGGCGCTGCTGCTCTGCGACAGCGTCGCCGCCCTGCTCGACGCCCCGCCGGCCGCCGCGGAGGCGCCGCCCGCGGGCGCGGCAGCGCCTCCGCCCGCCGGCCCGCCCGCCCCGGCCCCGGCTCCGGCCGCGGACGATGACGGCGCCCGCGAGGGCGCCGCGTCCTGCATGGCGGCGCATCTGCTGCTGGACGCACTGCCAGAGCTGTGCCGCGGCCCGCCGGGTGGCCTGCCCGACACAGCCGTGCAGCGGCGCACGGCGGCCCTGTTCGCGAGCTGCCTGGCGCCGGCGCGCCTGCGCATGGCGCCCAAGGTGGCGGCCGGCTTTGGCCTCACGCCCGCCTGCCTGCACGCAACGGGCGCGCTGCGGCACCTGCCGCCCGCGGCGCGCGCCGGCGCCGCGCACGCGCTGCTGGCGGACCCGCCGCCCTGCGACGCGGCCGACGCCGGTGCGCGTCCCGTCGCACCGGCGCCTGCGCCGGCCGCCGGGCCGCGCGTGCGCGGCAGCCGCCGCGCGTCCGGACTGTCACCGGCGAGGGCCGCGCAGGCGCCGAAGGGAGCCTGGCGCGCTTCGAGCGTGCGCTCGCGGCGCACCTGGCGGAGCTGCTGTGCGAGCGGGCGACCGCGACGCCGGCGGTGGCGCTGCTCCGGCTGTGGCCGCGCCTCGCGGCCGCGCAGCTCGACCTCGGCGCCGCGCTGCGCGCGCTGGCCGACGACCGGCACCTGCGCCTGGCGCGCGAGTGGGCGCACACGCTGGGCGCCGGACTGCAGGCGCGCCCCTCAGGCTCGGGCGGGGGCGTGCTGCCGAGCGCAGCAGGACGCTGCAGAGCGCCGCACTGCTGCCCGGCTCGTCCGCGGCAGCAGGCAGGCGCGTGCTTCGCATGCGCGGGCGGCCCGTGCCCGCGCCCGCCCATAGACCCCGGCCTGAGCGAGCGACGCGGCGCATGCGCCCGCGCCTGCGAGTGAGCCTCATCCTCAGCGCAGGCGGCGTTGGTGGCGCACTGCCTGGAGGCCGGCCGTGCCAAGGACGCGTGGTGGCTGGTGCGCGAGATGGGCCTGCAGGCGCGCTTCCCCGGCGCGGAGGCGCTGTACCGGCGGCACACGCTGCGCGCGCTGGCCGAGCGGCGGCGCTGGGGCGCGGCGATCGCTTTCTGCGCCGGGGACGCCGAGCTCGAGGCGCGCCCCCAACGCGCGCGCCGCCTCGGGCTCGGGCTCCGCGCCCCGACCCTGCCACGCTGTCGCAGCCCGGCGCCGGCGACGCGGTGCGCTCCGTGCAGCCGCGCGCGCGCTGGCTGGCTGCCGCAGCGCGCCGAGCGCGGCTCCGGCGGCTCTGTGCGGGAGCGTGAGGTGCGACGAGGGCCGTGCACGCGCACGAGCCCTGTCCGCAGAGCGATCGCGGGCGGCGCGGCGGCGGGTGGCGCAGGGCCGGCCCGGCAGGCGCCCCCGCTTGCGCGGGCCTGTGTGTCCGGGGCGCAGCCGGTCAGCGCGCCGGCCGCGTTCGCAGGGCGAGCTCGTAGCAGCGCTGGCGGCGGCGGGCGAGGCGGAGCTGGCTGAGCAGTTGCACGCGCAGGCCGGCCGGCCCGGGCCGCCGCCGGCCGCCGAGCCGGGCGCGCGCGCCGCGCGCGCGGCCGCCGACGCCGCAAAGTACCTGCAGACGGCGCTGCCGCCGGAGGCGGTGCGTGCGCGGCTGCAGCCCCGCCGCGAGGGCCCTGCGCCTTTGTGCTTCGGGGGAGGCTGCCGCCGCCTGGGTTTGTGCGGACGGCGCTGGCGTGCCGGGCGAGCGCGCCGTCGCTGCCGTTGCGGGCGGGGCGGGCGTGGGCGCAGTGCTGAGCATGGCAGGTAGTGGGGTGTTGCAGCCGGGAGGAGGCCAGCAGCGCGCCAGAAGGCTGGGGCGAGCTGGGCAGCATGGAAGGTGACAGCAGGATGTGTGACGCAGTCCTTTGGTCGCCGACATCACGAGTGCCCACCGAGGCGTGCTGTTTTTGGAAGGTGTGGTATAGGCTGCTCCGACTGAGACGGCGGGGGGCACCTGCCGGCAGGTGCACTGGGTAGCAGACGAGGCCGGCCTGGCCGCGGCCATGGCCGCGGCGGCGTCCGCCGACGCGGTGGGCCTGGATGTAGAGTGGCGGCCGGGGCGCGAGGGCTGCCGGCAGCCGCCCGCCGCCCTCCTGCAGGCGCGCCGCCGCTCGGCACCAGCCCAGGCCTTTTCTGACGCGCTGGACAATGGCGTCTCCCCGGCTCTGTCTGCACGGCCCGCTGGCGGCGGACCTGGCCGCCCGCCCACCCCGCGCCGGCGCATGCCGGCGCTGCACGTGCGCGACGCCGACCGCGCGCAGGTGGCGACGCGGGAGCGCGTATGGCTGGTGGACCTGCTGGCGCTGCGCGGCGGGCCCGGCCTGGCGGTCGCAGTGCCCGCGCTGCTGCGCGCGCCGGCCGCGCTCAAGCTCGGCTGCGGCCTCGCCTCTGACCTGGGCGTCCTGGTGCGCGGGCGCCGCGGCCGCCGGGCGCCTGCCGCCAAGCGCGCGCGCACCTGTTGCCGATCTGGGCGTCCCTGCATTGGCGGGTTGCATGGCCTGCAGCCGATCGGTCGGCGCGGGGGCCGGCGCGCGTGCCGACCGCATGCTGTTCACCCTCGCAGTGCCGCCGTCGCGCCCTGATTCCGCTCTCCTGCCGACCCGCGGGTGGCGGTCAGCCAGCGGATGCGCCTGTAGGAACACAGGCAGCAGCCACAAGTGCATGGCCGCGGCAGGAGCGCGTGGGCTGCGCCACGGGCGGCGCGGCGCCGGTGCTGGACGTGCGGGACGCCTGGGAGGCCGCGCTGGCGCGCGGCGCGGGCGCCGACGCGGGCAGCGGCGCGGGGGCGCCCGCCGCCGGCGAGCGCGCGGCCGCGGACGGCCCGGCACTCGGCCAGGCCGCCGCCGGCCAGCCCCGGCGGCGGCGCAACGAGGTGTCGCTGTCGACCATCTGCGAGCGCGTGCTCGGGCGGCCGCTGAACAAGGCCATGCAGTGCGCGGCCCCCGCCCGCCCGCCCTCGGCGGTGTGGTGTTCAAGCGAGTACTGGGCCACGCCGCGCGCCTGCTGCTCGACCGCGCAGCCGCAGGAAGGGTTGCGGCAGGACTGCATGCGCCATTGCGCGACAGCTTGCAAAGCGGCGCACCCGGAGAGTCTGGGGGCGCCTGGGCCCGCATGCCCGGCGGCGGCCTGCGCTGCAGCGTGTGCAGCGCGGCGCAGGACGAGCGACTGGGAGGCGCGGCCGCTCTCCGCGGCGCAGGCCGCCTATGCGGCGCTGGACGCGCACGCGCTGGTGCGCATCTACGACGCGCTCGCAGCGCGCGTGGGGCGCGCCGCGCTGTTGGCGCTGTGCGGCGGCCGCGTGGCGCCGGGCGCGCTGGCCGGCCGCGGCGGCGGCGCCAGCGACGGCGCCGCAAGCGCCGACGGCGCCTGCCGCGAGGCCGGGAATGGCATACTGAGGGCTCCAGCAGTGAGTCTTGCAGGGGCCAGCGAGCGGGTCCCGGACTCGGGATCGGCGCCCGCGGTGCGTGACCTGAACGCGCCCTGCGACGGCGCTGCTGCTGCGGGCGTGTGGGAGGCGAGCACGGTGCGAGAGAGCAGGTTGGGGCAGAGGGCGGACGCTGTCACGCACGTGTGCGGGGCCGCCGGCTCTCGCCCCAGCGGCCTGTGGATCATGCGCTGTTGCGGTTCCGCCGTGTTTGGGGGAACACTGTTGAGAGGAGGGCGCGCATCGGGTCTGAGGTCCGCGGCAAGTGGTCTGCGCCTTAGGACGGCATGGCGACGTATGCCTGGCAGTGGGTCTGCGGCCGCTGGGCGACCTCCGTGCGCCGGCTCAGTGGCTGGCGGCTGCCGGTGGCTGCAGAGCCGGGCTGCGCTCCAATCCAGGCCGCTCGCATGCCTTCGAGGGCAGCTGCGCAGCGGCTGTGCAGCGCTGTAATGCAGCCAGTTCTTGCAGGTGTCCAGCAAAATCACTGACCATTACAGGTACATGCGGCTTTCACGCACGGGGCTCGTAGGTTGCCGACCACGAGCTGTTCATTGCACAGCGGTGCGCTTCAGCAAGTCAGCGGAAGCAACTTTTCTTAGAGCAGAGTGCAACAGTTAGCTAGGGGGCTGCTCAGCTACCTACCCTATATGCCTTCCACCAAAACATGACGCTGTGGTCCCGAAGTGGTTCACCGGGCCACAGGTCCTCAACAGGCCTTCAACATCCCAACTTACAAGTACATTCAACCTGTGAGGACAGGCTACCCGCCGGGCAGCTCTCTGATGAGCCAGCATGTTCACAAGAAAGCGGTTGAAGTGACGGAAACGCGTGCCGCGTTGGTTCCCGTGCACATGATCCCATCAAACCAGGCACCAGACCACAAGTCCACGTGAGCACTCCCACCAAGAGCATACAGTCTGCCCCAGAAGGCTGGCCCCTGGCGCTGCCGCAGGCGCCGCCCGGCCGCCTAGCCGACGCGGGGGAAGGGCTGGCAGACGAGCCCGCTCGCCGGCTCGAAGAACACGCGGATGCGGTTGGTGTTGTAGTCCTGCGTCACCGCGGACCCCTGCTGCACCAGGTACACGGCGTGCCCGGTCGCGGCCGCCAGCGCGTCGCGCACGGCCTGCGCGCCCCGGGCCCCGGCGCCTCAGCGCTCACCGCCGAAACACCCTGGTTTGTAGGGGCCGCGGTGTTTTCGTAGTAGAACATGTTTCATTGGCAGCCTGGAGCGCACAGGGTCAACCGCCTAGTGGGTCTGCAGCGCTCGAAGCACTCCAGGAGGCTGCAAAGGTGCAAGTCTCACGAGAGCAACGCTGCCGGCGCCGCACTGCACGCCTCGCAAGTCCTGCCGACGGTTAGCGCTGTCCATGTGGCACACAGAGAGCGGGTATGCACGCCGGAACACCGTGTGCGCGCGCCTGAGCCTGCAGGCCGATCAGGTCGGGCCAGGCCGACTGCGCGGCGCTCAGCGTCAGCGCGCTCCCGCCCGTCGACCGCAGCGCCACTGTCTGCAGCGGCGCAGCGCTGGCCGGCGGCGGCTGCGCCGCAGCGCTGCCATCGCCGAAGTACGTCCCGTCCGGCAGCGAGAAGTCGCTACCGTCGCTCGCCAGCACGCCGCCCCCCGCGCCCGCCACAGCGCCGGCGCCGTCGCTGGCGCCCGAAGCCGGCATCGGCGCCGCGCCTGGCAGCGCAGTGGCGCCGGCGGGCTGAGCTGGCGCGGGCGCGGGCGCGGCGCTGGGCAGGGGCGCCACCGCGGGCCGCGCTGTCGTGTATGAGCTGGTCAGCAGGCCTGTGATCAGGCTAGGTGGTCAGGCGACAGTGCAGCGAGGGAAAGAGCAAGCGACGGTGGACAGGTGGCGAGCACAGAGCGCGGTGACTCGAGCGGGCGCGCTCGCCTGCATGGTAACGCTGCTGCGCCAGCGACACCTGCACAGCAAGCACAGCGTCAGCGGCGCTCGCGTTGCTCAGCAGAGTGGCGGCTGCGCCAGGGGACGCGACCAGCCTGCCGTACCTGGGGCTGCACGCCGCCGACCAAGCAACACGCTGCAGTTATGACCAGAAGCACGCGCCCCAGCGCCGTCATATCTGCACGCTCCTGAAAAGTGAGCACTGCTGGGCGAGCACAGAGCGGTGAGACCATTCTGGCGGCAGGAAGCTGCGCTGCAACATAACTTGATGCCGTACACATGCCTCTCCAAGACTTGAAGGTGCAGCACTTGCAGTGCGTAGCACTGGTCGTTTGCCTGCGCACCATTGCGCACACAGGCGACCCCGGCCAAGCAGCGCAACTTGCGCGACCACGCCTCCAGGCTGGCACTGTTCGCGCTATACGCTGTACTTCCAAGGCACTGTCGTGAGCACACGGGAGGGAAGCGAGCACACAGCTATGCTCGACAAGCCCGAGAACGGCCATCTGGACTCCAGGGCGGGCTTGCTTAAACCCTGGTTTTTTCAAAGCATCTGCGCGCTGAGCGAGGTCTGAGAAACAGGTGCAGCGCATACAACGAGCAAGGCTCATTTTAAGACTGGCTGTAGCACTGCGTGAAGCGCTGTGAGTGCACTGCTTTCTGTGCGCGTGTGCGTCTCTCAGTGATCGAGCGCGCTTGGTGAGAGGTCCAGCAGTCCCGCTGGTTTTCAGTGGTGTGCGAAGGCGGTTGCAGCACCTGCCGCTGCCTGCGGCGGCATGGCAGAAAATGTCAGGTGAGAGCACGCTGCTCGAAAGGCCGGCCAGTACACGTGCTGTGTAACATCACTGACTGGGCGCTGCCCTCGCAGCGACAACGTGCCAGCAGCAGCACAGGCGAACGGGCGCGCCGCCAAGTCCCCGGTCGTCAGGCTCCAGCTCAGCCTGACTGACAGCGGGGTGCGCGCCCTGGTCGCGCCAGTGCGCCCGCGTCAGGCAGCGCTGCAGCAGCTCTGCAGCTCTGACGCGGCCCTGCGCAGGCGCCGCCCCCGGTGGAGGTAATCAGACGCGTGACCAAAGGTGCGGCAGCCTCCACGCTCGACACGGATGCCCGGAAGTGCACGGCTGGGTCCTGAGCCGCGCGCTCTGCGCGCGCGCAGCGCACGAGGTGGTGGAGGTGGACGGCTTTGTGTTCCGGCGCAAGCGCGCGCCCGCCGCCGCGCCGGCCAGCGCCAGCAAGCGCAGCGCGCGCGGCGGCGGCGCGGGCGCGAGCGACGCGTCCGTGCACCCGGCGCCTGCACAGCCCGCGGCGGGCGGCGCCGCGCCCGCGTGCGACCCGGGCGCCGCGGCCGCGGCCGCGCCGCCGGCGCGCCCGCCGTTCGACGCGGACGCCGCGGCGGCGGACGCTGCGGCGGCGCTCACGGCGCTGCCGGCGGGAGGCGCCGCAGAGCCCGAGCGCTTGCTGGCGCTGTGCGAGCTGCTGGCGCAGGCGCGCGCGCCCCGCCACGAGCGGCAAGCAGCTGCGATGCTCGCACGCGTCCGAGCATTTCAGTTTATGGCTCCTGGACAGCACAGAAATGTTGAACACGGCCGCGCTGTGTGGTTGCGCGGCACTGTGTGCATACATGAGCACGCTGCAGTGTGGGCGCTGAGGGCCGGGCATGCTTGTGACATGTAGAGGTGGTCAAGGAATTGGGCGTCATGGGCGACGTCTCATCGACCACACGTGCCGGCCCGAAGATGCGGCAGGAAGCGATGCTGCGGGCGCATGTCGGTGCCAAGCTGGCCGGCAGCGCGCTCTACGATGGGTCCTGAAACCACAAACTCGGAACTGCAGCTTGAGCCGTGGTGTGCGCGCCGCGCGCAGAGCCGCCTCGCTGCCGCGACCGCGGAGGAGGAGGGCGGCGAGGCGCGCGGCGTCGCGGCGCTGCGCGGCGCGCTTGACGACGTGCGCGAGGGCGTGCGTGCCGCGCTGGCGGCGGGCACGCTGCAGTGCGCGCCGGAGCCGGGCGAGGACCCGGCGGCGGCTGCCGCTGCGGCGGTGGCGGCCCAGAAGGCTGAGCTGCGCGCGCGCCTGGCCGCGCTGCAGGCGGTGCGCGCGCGCTCGCGCGGTATTATCAGTTTGCGCACTGAGGGCCGCATCGCAGGGCGTCTAGTGGGTTAGGGCGGCGCGCGGGCTTTCGCACGTCCAGGCGCGGCTGACCAAGCATACATGCGGCTGAGACTGCCACCTGCTGGGCGGCCACGCGCAGCGCATTGGGGGCCTGCAGCCGGGGTGCTGTCGGCAGCAGGCGTGCGCTGCAAGGCTCGGCGCGCGGGCGCGGGCGCAAGCTGCCGCGGTGCGCCGCGCGCAGGAGGAGGCCGAGTGGCTGGAGGTGCGGCGGGCGCATGCGGCGATGCTCGAGGAGGTGGCGAGTGCGCAGGCTGCGGACGCCGGCGCGGCCGCGAGCGCTCAGGATGTAGACGCTGACGGGGCCGCTGCCCAGGCCGGCGGGGTGCGCCACGTGTTCGGCAGTCGGGAGGGCGGCAGGGGTTGCCGCTCGGTGGTCGCGGGCTTGAGCCTCTTTATTGCCCTGTGCTCGAGCGGCGTGCACGCTTTCGATCCAGCGGCTCCCCGAGCGCGCTGTCACGGCACGTCGCCGCGGAGCCAGCTGAGGCCAGAGGCAGCTCGGCTGGCTCGCTCACGGGCGAGTGGCGCATGCAGGGTGCCAGCCTCGCGCAAGCGCCTCTGGCTTGGCCCGCCATGCCGCACGGCATGCCTGCATGCGCGCCTGCCTGGCCGCAGGTCCCGCGCGCCGCAGACGGGGAAGCCGCGGACGCGGATGCGCCGGCCGCGCCGCCGGCCGCCGCAGGCGCCGCCGAGCTGCCCACCGCGCGCGGCGCGGGCGCGCCCGCCGCTGCGGCGGCGGCCGGCGCAGAGGCGGTGGCGGCGCTGCGGCGGGCGCAGGCGGACGCGCACCGCGCGCTCTTCTTCCAGGCGCGCTGCCCGAGGGTGACCGGAGCCCTGCCAAACCCCTGCATCGCACCACTGCAGCATGTCCTTGAGGCAGGCGCACCGGTGCTGCTGGTGGCTGGAACATGTCGGCGAGCTGGCCAGCCCCAAGGTGTCAAGCCGGGGCGGTGCACCCTATGACCCGGCAGGGCCCCGCGGCGACGCGCGCGGCCCGAGCGCCGCGCGGGCGCGGGCGCGCTGCCGCGCGCCGCGCACAGCGGGGCGTGCGCCCACGGCTGCGAGCGCGCCCGCGCCCCGCGCGCAGGTGGAGGGCCTGTGCGCGCTGGTCAGCGGCGTGGAGGACCTGGTCGGCGCGGCCGAGCGCGAGTGCGGCCGCATGCAGGCGCGCCCACGCATGGCGACGCCGCCGTCGGGTCATCCACGCCAGGAGGCTGCGCCATCCCCAGAGCCCGCGCTGACTCCTGTGTGCTCTGGTAGATCACTGTGAGCTGTGTCAGGCCGTTGGTGCGCAAGCTCACGCCCAGGCGCCGCGCGCAGGCCGAGTACCACCACCAGAAGTTTGCCACGTTCGAGCACGTGGAGTCGCCGGCGCGCCTGATCAGGGAGCTGGTGCGGCCGCGCCGCGCCGGCGCGCTGGCCGCCGCATCGCCGGCGGGCGCGCCGGAGGCGGCACTTACGCCGCCGTGACGGCCGCGGGGGGCGCGGCGCGGCGCGGGAGGCGCCGCCTGACGGCCGGGCTGCTGAGGGGCGGCTGGCGGCTGCTGTGCAGGGGCCGGTCGCAGGGTTTGCTGGCGCGTCCAGGCCCCCACGCGCGTGTCCTGCCACTGGCAGAGTTTGCTGCAGGGGTTGGTGGGCGCAGGCGGCTGCGCGCGCTCAAGGGTGCGGGAACGCCGGCCGATCGCGGAGTGCGCGGAGCGGGTCAGCAGTGGCGGCGGGCATGCCGTGCGCCAGCGCCCACCCCAAGTTGGCGCAAGGCAACAAGTGCTGTTGTGGGCGGCTGCCATTCTGCCTGCCCTGCTGCATATGCATAGCTATGGCGTAGACCTGCTGTGGGGCGGATGCATGACCAGTGAGGTGCCTGCATTGGACGCCCTGCAACCACCAGCGCTCGGGCGTGCGCTTTACAGTTGCCTCAAGAGCTGTACTGGAGTGTCTGCAAAGCATCGCTGCTCTCTGGCCTACCGACAGTGCATCCATGATCCTCGCGGCCTGTAACTGCACGCTACCTACAGCAGGACCACCAGTCCAGCAGCGAGGACGAGCAGGCTCAAGGGGGAGGGCGGCCAGCGCGCGTGCGCATGCGACCGCGCTGCTGAGAAGACCGCCGGCCGCAGCCCTGCAAACAGGCCACAGAATGGCCGCCCGCGCGTCACACTTCAGCACATGCGGCCGTGCAACACGGACCAACCCCGCGGACGCATGTTGCACTCTGGCATGCGTTGAGCAGCGGGCATGCTGGCAGCGGCGCATGGCACGACCGAGCGGCACCGCATGCGCCGTAACGGCGCTGCCATTGTCACATGTCAAGTGTCACTGTTGCCGTTTGGCGGAACGGAGCGCGCACCTCTGGTGCCAGCTTGGTGCACAGAGTCCATAGAGTCGCTCGGGGGCCCCGCTTGGGCGGCTTGTGGCGCCCAGTCGGGCGCAGAGCCGTCAGGTGGGTTCTCAGCCCACAGCGACAGCCCATCTGCGCGCATTGCGTACCACTGCAACTGACCATCATTGCTCTTTCTTGCCAGACTTCTGAGATTGGGGCGATGGCTCCATTGGATTTTCTAGTCACCTGACGACACCCAGCCTGCCACCAACCAGGACGGGAAGACAAGTTGCAACCCGTGCAGAGCTCCCACCAGACTTGCCAGCATGCACGCCGGACAGCTACCCAAACTTCCATTCCAGGGCGGCCCAGCGGGATCCTGCAAAGAATGCGCGGCATGATGAGCCAGGAGGGCATGCGGCAGGGTGTCACGCCTGCGCCCTGGTAGACACCGCCCCCTGGTGCCACGTCGCCGGCCGCGAGCACCGCCAGGTCATCATCCGGCGCATCCGGTGCCGCCAGACGCCCCAGGCCAGCAGCGTTCCATGTGGCGCCGCCGCCTGCAGGCTGGCTGGCCGAAGCGCCGGGCGGGCGGTCCTGCGCCACAGTCGCGGCCGGCAGCGGACCCTGCGGAGCAGCGGGTTGTGGAGCGTGCGCCTTAACATGCTTTGAGCGGCAGTCGTGTGCAGAACTACGTTAGCTGCCCATGCAGGCCGGGAGGCTTGGAATCGTGCAAGGCAATGAGTGCAGGCCTGGCTTTGCGCGCGCATGCGTGCCCGCATGCAAGCTGGACTCAGCTATGCTCATCGATGGCATGCAGGAGTTGGCATGCTTGTATTGTGGCAAGAGGGAGATTCTCCAAGCGGCACCGGACATGGTGTACATATGATATTGCCATGATACCGTCAGGACAAGTGATCTGCACCGGTACTGTGTGTGCAGGCGCACTGCGCCAGGCGGAGCATCCAGATCGCCGCCGCTGCCCTGCGGCGCGGCGCGGTCGGCCGGCGCGGCCGCGTCCGGGGCGCCAGTCGCAGGAGCAGGCTTGTCCAAGACCCACACGGGCGTCTGTGTTCCTGCCGAGCCTGCGCCGGCGGCCAGATTGGCAATCTTTGATCTAATAGCACATGCGCTGCAGGAATGATATAGGTAGCAGCATCACAAAGAGCAACAGTCCGCAAGGATGAGGTGAGGCCAGGCTTAGATACGTGAATCGGGTGCGCAGCAACTGTGTGCTCGCCTGCATGCGCACCCATGCTGCCGCAATCTGCGGGTGGCTGCTGTGCGCTGCGGCCCGCGCTCGCGCGCGCTCCCGCAGCCGCGCCCGCTTCGGCGCTTGCCCAGCGCAAAGTGCCTCCGCGGGCGTCCGCGCTCCTGCTTGCGTGTGCGCCTGCGCTGGCGCTCGCTCACGGCTTTGCCCCTGCACATGGTTGTGAGCAAAGCACCCTTGTGGCAGTGCACAAGCGACGTTCAGTTTGCACAGGACAACCTGCGCTGGACGTGGTACACTGTGCATGTGACGAGCGTCAGGGAATTTCGCAGTGCTTCAGGGGGGGCAAGGCGAGGCTCCATACCCGTGCCCGCGCCCTCGCCCGCGCTCGCGCCCGCGCCCGCGCCCGCGCCCGCGCCCACCGCGGCGTCCCCCGCGCCCAGCGCCCCGCCGGCCGGCAGCGCCGGCGCAGCGGCGCGCGCAGGCGGGCGGGCGCCTGCACCTGCGCTGGGACTGGGCGCCGGCTGCGACAGCGCGTGCGCGGCCACTGGGGCTGGCAGCCCCGCGGCGGCGTCCAGCGACGCCCCGATCGCCAGCTCTAACGCCTTCCCTGGGTGCGGGGCGGGCGCTGGAGCGGGCGCGCCGGTCGCGCTGTGTCCATCCGGGCTCGCTCCTGTGCTACGAGGGGGCAGGGATGCCGCCGTGGGCGGCAGCGGCGCCATCGGTGCAGTCCTGCTCTGCTCTTCGTGCGCGAGAGATGGCTCACGCAGCGCTGGCGATGATGCGCCTGCATCACACCACGCCCTGGACGTCACTTGGCGATGCCAAGCGCAGACGTGCGCCGCTCAAGGTACAAACTTGCTTTGCATTCAGGCCAAGGTATTGCCAAGTGGACAACCATCCAGTGCTGTTGTTTCACCAGCATGCATCATGTCAAATAGGTTTTCATTCCATGTCTGTCTAGCGGCATGCGCTCAAATGCGGCTTGCCCGCGGCGCTGGCGTAGGCAGCGCCGAGCGACTTGCTGCCGCGCACAGCGCTGAGTGCGCTCAGCGCGGTGTCTTGGCGCAGCGCGCGGTGCGGGCGCCCAGCCTGGTGCATGCCTGGGAGCCGCATGGCGCATGCGCCTGTGTGAGGGCCGCGCATGTAGCAAGCGGAGGACAGCCGGCGCGAGTCAACCGGAGCAAGCGCAAACCAGCATGCATGCTTGCATGCACGCTGGGCGGGCAGGGACCATAGCGGCTCTGCACAAGGACAGCACATGCATGCCCCTGATCCGAATACATTAGGGATAGGCCTCCGCACCGGCGGGCCCGTGCACGCCGTCCTCTTCCCCCGCCCAGCTGCCGCCGCCCCCAGCACCTCTGGACCTGCGGGGCAGGCCTGGTCACGGCGCGTGGACCGCCGCTGCTTAACAACTGCCAGCTCCTTGGACGCACCTTGGATGCAGCTGGGCGGCGGAGGCTGGCCGGCTTGCAGCCAGGGAGCACACAAGGGTGCACAATAACCAGTGAAAGCGCGCGATCATGCTGCACGCCAGCTCCGCGCGAGCTCCCTTGACTTCTGGCGGGCTATGCTAGTCAGGCCTTGCCACACATGAAAAAAGCGGATGCACGTATCGGGGAACACCGAGGCAAGCCTTCCCCGTGCAGAAACTCGAGTTTGCCAGAGCCCCAGTCTGGGGGGCACAAGTAGGGTGTAAAGCTCGGTAATGCTCCAAGAAACTCGTCCTTTAAAAGTGCTCTGCCAGGCCCAAGGAGGGAAAGTGCGTGAGTGCCTGCGCGGACGCTTGAGCCACAGCTCATGAGGGCCTCGGTCGGCGTCAACATCAGGCACCCCATAGACGTCCCGCCCGCAAGCGCAGAGCACACTTGCTGCAGCACCTGCAGGCTGGTGGCTCTGCCGCGCCGTGCCGAGCGAGCCTGGCAACATATTCCAGGCGCCCGCGGCCGGTGCCTGTGTGCAGGCCTGCGCGAGGATGGCAGCTTCGCGGGCGACCTTGCACGCCTGATGGATGGGCCGGACCTCACGCTGTACAGGCGTGCCACAGCGCCATGCGCCAACCAGCTGCTGCCTGTCGTAGCCGCGCAAGACAGGCTGGCGGTCGTGCTCAGACACACAGCCAGGTGGTGCTGACGCTGCTCGCTTGCGCAGTGCCGGGACTGCAGCACACTTGAGCGCAGCTGTGGCTTGGCAGGAGCGCGTCTTCGAACCTGGGGGCGATGAGCACGGTCTTGGACAAGGGCGGCACGACGCGCGCGGACGAGCTGGCCATGCAGGAGGCCGCGGGCACCTTCAGGGCGGGCGGCCAGGACTTTGAGCCGGCGTTCGACCCGCTGGCCATCACGGGCAGCACCGTGCTCCTCGTCATCCTGCTCGGCATAGCCTTCGAGCGCGTCCTGGGCCTGGACCGCCTCGTCGCTCAGGTGCTGATGCTTCAGCCCGGCGCCCAGCACGCCTGGGGGACCCCACCTCAGCTCGCCTGCGCAGAGCGCGCCAGTGCGTCCACTTGCCACTGCTGGCCGTCGCCTGTAGTGCTTTGCATTGGGTACTGAAGCGCGCCCGGCATGCAGGCTTTGGGGCGGTGGCGGGAGGGGCGGCGGGAGCGCGAGCGACGAGCGGTCATGGACGCGCGGGTGAAACTGGAGGATGAGTTTAACCAACCCGACTAGTTGCAGGGCAGTGAGCGTGGACCTGAGAGAGTCCCTGTGTTCCCACTGGGTATGCGCTGGAGCGGAGTCGCTTTATGTGGCTGCTGCGAATGCAGCACGAGTTGCTCAGACAAAAGGTGGCAAAGGACGCCTGGCTCTCTTGTGCGTGCCCGCATGCGCTGGCTTCCACTGCTCTACCTTGGCTGAGCAGAGACCGCCCGCAAGCGGCTCAGCGCCAGAGAGCAAACCAGCGCGATCCAGGCCTTGATGTGGCCATGTGCTCGCCGTACTTCTGGTGCATCTTGGCATCCAGCCTGCGCGGGGCACAAGTATGTTGCTGCAGGGTATGATGTAGCACAGCACTGCTTTGGCCAACGCGCACGCTTACATCTGTGAGCATGTGCATACAGCCCACGCTCACGTCAGGCAACATGCAAGCACTTGCAGCTAACGCATTGCACTGCCCGCTGACGGCATATGCAAACAAGTGACGGAATTGTTCTGTGGCTTAGCAAGGGTGTGCTGCACGTTGTGCGCGCCTGCTCTGCCCCTTGCGCTCTGCGCGGGCGCCGCCGAACCCCAGCCGCGCCTGGATGGCCTGCATCTCTGTCGTGTGCGCCTCATCCACCTGTGCGAGAGGAGGCGACCCCGCTCGCGGCGCGATAAAGCCAAGGCCAGCCCGCAAAACGAGAGCTTGTGACCCAGCAATCACCACCCCAGCTCTGACCTGCATGTTGCACAGCACTGAGCATCCCGACAGCTGCGCGAGCTGCAGCTGCAGTAAGGGGAGCCAATGCTGGTACCTGCCGCGTGAGCTGCCCTAGCGGCTGGGGCCGAGCACACCTGCTCCTGGGTCATGTCCGCATAGGGATTGGCCTCGGGGCGCAGCCACTGCAGCGCGCCCGCCGCGCCCAGGCTCACCGCCTCGCCCAGCACGATCCAGAGCAGCACCCACTTGCCCACGGCCAGCTTGTCCATGACATACTCCCTGCCGCGCGCCCCCGCGCTGAGCCGCCGCAGCGGCGGCCAGGCTCCGCACAGCAGCACTCACGCCAGCGCAGCAAGCCTGCTCCCAGGCCCCGCGCAGTGTGGCTATGAAAAAGGGCCAGGCGCGGCGCGCTCACTCGGTGTAGCGCCCGGACGCGTCCGTGGCGGCTATGCTGGCGGCGACCTTCTGCTGGGCGCCAAAGAGGCCTAGCACCAGGATGACCTGCAGGAAGGTCAGCACCGCGCTGACACCCAGGTAAATGCCCACCAGCCGCGGCCCAAAGCCGGGCGCAAAGGCGCCCGCCGCGCTCGTGGCCAGCGCAAAGCTGCCCAGGCCAACCAGCGCCCTGTGTGGCAGCGCTGTCAGTGGAGGCCCTCGTGTACGCTGGCAGTGCGCGGTATTGCCTGACTGGGCGCACCCCGACACCCACTGCTTGGGCGGGTTCTCAAGGACGCAGCCGAAGGCGACAAACGCAACGCCGATCACAAAACAAGCCAGCGCAAACACGCGCAAGAGCAGGCCGTACAGCGCCGACAGGCTGGATCTGCGCGGCATCAGGTCTGACTAGGCGGGTGAAGGGCGGATCTGGCAGGCATGTGGCAGGACTTGCGCAGAAGCGGCGTTGCATTATAACCACGTTATAATGCAAGGGTTGCTCACAATGGCGTGCGTCGTTCGACCACCATCAAGTCTCGCACGGCTAACCTCCTTCCTAGGTAGTGAGGTACTGTGTTTGCGATTCTGTTATCTTATAGAGCTTGTGACAATATAGAGCCCCTTCTGAGGTAGAGGAGTGCATCTCGTGCTCCAGAAGCGCTGCAGCGCAAAAGGAAGACAGCTGTCTTCTTTTAGCAAGCTTAGCCGCTTCTGCAGACTGGCTCGTCTGCACTCATCCTGCAGACTTCAGCCCACAAGCACCATGAGCCTGGCAGAACAGATTCTGCGCTGCGGCTGGTCCTTGCCAAAGGAGGTGAGCCACAAGCTTGCGAGCATACGCTTGTCTCCGTCCTTAACATCGAGCTGTTTATTGTCACGAAGTGGGCACATGTAGCCGCTCATTGTCCTGTGGCGCTTCAGGGCTTGCATCCACTTGCGGAAGAGGCCGTCCGTGCCAGCAAGCGCGTCTATGCTGGCGTGCACAGGACGAGGCTTGCCCAGTCAACGTGGCTCGCGCAGCCTGGGGGTGGCGAGGTCCTGCTGAAACTAGAGAGTGAGCAGGCGCGGCCTGCTGCACAAGCGTGACTGTTGCCCAAATACCCACGCTGCCCTTTGCTGCTGTATACCGTGCCTGACGCCTATCCGCACCACAGGTAACGGGCTCGTTCAAAGCCAGAGGCGCACTGAACAAGGTGGGGCCCAGCACGCAGGGCTTTTGCTCCTAGAAAACGTGGAGAGGCCTTACTTGCAGCTTCAAGTGAACTTCAGGCCACCTGGCACAGGTGCTGTCGCTGAGCACTGAACAGCTCCAGAACGGCCTGGTGACCAGCTCGACTGGAAACCATGCCCTCGCCGTCCTGCATGCCTGCGGCTACCTCGCAGCCGCAGACGCCGGTGCGTGCATAGCGTCCTCAGCTTCTGCCGCAGCGCCAGCAGAGGGGTTCCGACTGATTACCTTTCATTTGACCTTTATACAACAACAGCTTGGCACGCCTGCCGTGCACGCGCCAGCATGTGATAGAAGCCTTGCGCGCATCCTGTATCAGCCGCACCACCATGTTTGTTACCTCGCACTGGGTCACCGGCACACTCCCTGCAGGGCCGGCCGAGGCAGCGCTCACAATCTTCCTGCCGGAGACCGTGGACGCTGGCAAGGCCGGCATGCTCAGGGCGCGGGGCGCGCGCTTGGTCGCGCACGGCCAGGACTGCGTCGAGGCGGAGGCGGCCGCGCGCGCGCATGCCGAGCGCTCCGGCAGCACATACATCAGCCCGTACAACGACCGGCAGGTGAGCTGCGCGGCCCGCTGCCATGGCGCACGCCGTTCACGGCGGCCAGCATGCTCGCGCCGGTGGAAGCGGGGAGCGTGTGACGGTATGCTTGCCATGCCACCGCGCCACCGCCGGCCCAGGGCAGGCCCCGCCTGCGACGGCTGCCTCGGTAGACGTGGCTGGTCCACAGGCTGCGCGAGCGGTCAAGCTCGCCCAGGGAGGTGCGGGGACGTGAGCGCGGCTGCGGCAGGTGGCGGGCGGCCAGGGCACGGTCGCGCTGGAGCTGCTCGCGGACCTGCCGCGCCTGGACGCGATCTTTGTGCCTGTCGGCGGCGGGGGCCTCGTCTCCGGCATCGCAGGCGCGGCCGCTGGCCGCATGCACCGGCGGTGCCGTGTCGCCGCGCTTGTGCCTATGCGCATGTGTGCCCGCCCTTCAGGGCTGGCTTGGAGCCCCGGGCCTGCTGGCAGATCGCTGAACGCTTATGCTGATCGGTGCCCCTGCGCAGCGGTGCTGAAGGCGGCTGAGCCACGCATTCACATCGTGGGCTGCCAGCCGGCCGCCAGCGACGTCATGCGGCGCTGCGTGGCCGTCGGGCGCATCGTGGACGCGCCCTCCCTGCCCACGTTCTCGGACGGGACTGCAGGCGCGCGCTCCACGCTCCACGCACTTCCACACGCCCGAATCACCTCATCACAATGAGGCTGTACGGGAAGCCCGCCGTAGCTACCCTGCTTTGCATGCCTGCAAGATTGTGGAGCCTGCCTGTTCATTTTTTGTGGCAAAGAGGTGAGTTGCATGGTGATGGAAAGCTGCACGACGCCACATTACATGACGCTCGTGTGCCTGCTGACCCGCAAGCTGAACAGCCGGACGCGCAGGCGGCGTGGAGGAGGGCGCGCTCACGCTGGAGCCGTGCATGCAGCTCGTGGACGAGTGGGCCACCGCGAGCGAGCCGGAGATCGCCGCCGCCATGCTGGGCCTGCGCGACGGCGACGGCGTGCGCGCGGAGGGCGCGGCCGCCATGGCGGCTGCCTGCTTCAGGCGGCAGAGTGAGCGCTGGGCGGGCAGGACGGTCGTCGTCGTCGTGTGCGGCGGCAATGTGGGCGACGAGGCGTTCGCGCGGGCCGCGCGTCTGCTGGCCTCAGAGGCTGTGGAGCCTGCACCCGGGACAGAGCGGGGGTGACCGTGGTCCCCGCTTGCACGTGCGCCAATGTGACTGCATACTCTGGCCTCTTAGAGGGCCCTCAGAGGTGGCGTCCTTGCATGCTCTGTGCAGTGTGGCACAAGCGCGACAGCTGCTGTCGCGCTGTGCGTGTGTACGGGGAAGCTGGGTACGTTTTGTGGGCCAACAGCCCTCCTGCGTGCATATGCATGTCCTCCTCTTCATGTCCATAAGTTGTACATGTCCTCATGCGAGCGCTCTAGGGGCATTACCCCCCAGCATGCGCATGCTCCCAGCATGCCCCCAGCATGCAAGACCCCTGAGACGACTGCAATGGGAGTCGGTGAGAAAGAGAATTCTCTTCGAATCTCATCACAGGGATCTGTCACGCAGCCGTGTAGAGCCGGAGTAGTGCTCAGTGCGGCACTGCCTGGGGCACTCAGCACAGCACGTGCTCTGCAGACACTTGCGTGATAACGCAGAGCAGATGACTCACACCGTCCAATCTTGACAGCAAGCTGTGACCAGCACGAGGTTTGACAGCCACTGACTAGGCAAGCCGAGCAGGCGCGATGCTTGCGGGACGTGCGGCCGCTTGGCGAGCGTGCACGGCGGTCGCAGGCGCCCTCTTGCGCCCGCAGCTGACCTGCAAAGCAAGCGTCGTCCTCCACCAGCCAGCATACCACAGCACATTCGCAGATGCCTTTGCATCAATGTCTGCTGTGCGGAGCTTTCGCGCGGGGTGTGACCTGCGGCAGCCCAGCGCCAGCCTTGCCGCCAGGTGTGCGCAGGCTCGGCCAGCACAGGCGCCGCCGGCCAGCCTGCTACCGCAGCTGCGCGTCGCGCAGCGCTGGGCGTCCACGGACTCCCGGCGGCCGCTCCAGGCGGCCAGGGACGCGGTGCTCAAGCGCCTGCCAATGGGGGTGCGCAGCAGTGCCGCCCTGACAAGCGCCGCGCCTGCCCTGTCGCTTGAGCAGGCACGCGTCTGCCTCCGGCGCCGCGCGGCCGGGCAGCCACGCCGCTCGGCGCCAAGGGCCGAGCACGGGCACGCACTTGGCGCTGCCCGCGCGCAGGTGCAGCAGCGGGTGACGGGGCTCGGCGCGCCCGGCACGGCGCAGAAGGTGCTCTCGCTGCACCTGGACGCCTTCTGGCAGCGCCACGGCCGCAAGGTCATCACCGCCGCGGCCGTCGTCGGCGCCTACTTCCTCTGGTGCGCCCCCCGGCCAGCGCCGGCCGCCGGGAGCGCGCGGGAGCGCGCCCGGGCGCTGCATGGGTCGGGGCCGGCATGGAGCTCTGCTTGCAGCCCCAGCCCCCTGCTTGGCACGTTTGCAGCGGGTCGAGCGGACCGCACGCCTGTGCGAAATGTCATGCATTCTAAGCGGATGTGCCGCCCTTGACATACATCTCATCGTGTGCAGTCTATCCTCTGCCAGCACGCAATACATCCAGCAGAACTCGTCCACCGCCGCGGGGGCGCCCCATAAGCTGGTAGCCTGGTACCAGTAATGAGTGGAGGGTCGGCGATGATGGCCAGGGCTCCGGCGCTGCGCCGCGCACCGGCGCTGACGGCGCGCGCGCGCCAGGCGCGGCCTGTGGCGGCTGACCTCCTCCATGATCAGCTTCTCCGACACCATGGCCGAGTTTGGCTTCCTGGTGCGCCCTACTCCTACCCCAACCTACCCTACTCTACCCTGCCGCGTCCCCAGCCGCGCCCGACACGCGTGCCTGACTCTCTTCGAGCGCCGCCGCCGCCGCTCCAGCCTGCCTGCGCAAGCGCCTGAATCCTCCTGCTCACGGCGGCGGCGCGGCGCGGCAGGCGCTGGCGGCCGCGCTCACCATCCTGTTTGTGCAGTACGTGCGCCGGCGCTACACCATCCACCCGGCGTCGGTGTACAGGTGGGCGCGTGCCAGCTGCCGGCCCTGGCCCGCGGCCTGCGGGTGCCCAGCCTCGTGGGCGCGCGGCCTCAGGGCTCGCGGGCGCGCGGCGAGTGACCCGCGGTCGACCGGCCGGTGGCCTATGTGGTGCCAGCACGGATGGCTGCCAGGTGTGCAATACTGTGAGCGCGCCTTGCTTTTGAGCATGGGTGTCAGCCACGGCCGGCCCGGGGACTGCATGGCAGGGGGGCGCGGATGAGCGGCCAGCGCGCGCGGGCGCGCCAGGCAGGCCATGCTGCAGCTGAACACGAGCCCCGCGGTGCTGGAGGTACTGGGCGCCCCCGTGGCGGGCAGCGACGTGCGTGCGAGCGTCATGACGGGTGCGCCAGCATGCGCCCTGCCCCCGAAAGCAGACGCCATCCGCAGAGTGGGCGGCACTGAGATTTGGGCTGCCCTTGCTCGCAAGGGGCAGCAACAGTGGGCGCGTGGTAGTGCCAGATGAGCTTGGATCTTCCCAGCCTTCTTTCGCAGCTGCATGATATGGCACACAGAAAATTTATAAAATGCTCTTCCTGGTTAGGGCATTGGCAGTGCATCCAGCAGGGCTTCATGATGTGAAACCATCACAGTTCTGCAGTTGCAAGGACTCCCAGGCAACGCCCCAACATGCTCAGCACCAGGTGCGCGCGCTGAGCGCGCGCGCGCACGCGGCGCAGGCGGCGGGCTGCGGCTGAAGGGCTACCGGCTGAAGTACCGCTCGCGCCGCGTGCAGATGATGTTCCCCATCGCCGGCTCCGAGCGCCGCGGCCTGGCATCGCTGGAGGCCAAGAAGCTGCGGGTGCGGCCCAACGGCAGTGTCGCTTGACAGTCTCGGCAGCACCATTGGATCATCATCTCACGCAAGCAAGTTGCGGGCACTCTGTCAGAAAGCTCCCAGAATGAGCAGTGCTTACAAGCACTGGTGCTCCGTCGTCCCGCGGCCAAGACGAGCTTGGCCACCAGCGCTCGCGACGTTGACCAGGCCGGGCTCCTGTGGCGCAGGGGAGGTACATCTTCAAGCTGCTCGCGGTGGATGTCCCGACCGTCGACGGCCCCGAGCAGCGCGTGTTCCTGGCTGGCGATGAGGCCGTCTACAACCGGGGTGCGCACCCGCCCCGCCGCGCACGCCGGGCCTGCCCGCCCGTGCACAGACCGCCAGACACACCCGTGTCCGCACGCGCACCCGGCCGGCAAGCGGATGCGTGCAAGTGGTCGAGGGGGTCCCGCAGCAGGACAGCAACATGCACGATCCTGAAAGGCGTGTGCAGGAGGCGGCACGCACGGCGGCGCGTCATGCAGGCGGCGCCAGCCGTGGAGCCTCGCCGGGGGCAGGGTGAGGGCAACCCCAGGTTAGGGTTAGAGCACACCATCAAGCCAGGGTCAGGGTCAGGGACGCGCGCACAGGAAACGTGCTGCGCGAGCTGCGCGATCTGTTCCTGCACACGCTGGTGCTGCGCGAGGCGCACGAGCGCAAGGTCAGGGTTAGGGCACACCATAGAGCAAGGGTGCGCACGCAGGTAACGTGCTGCGCGAGCTGCGCGACCCGTTTCTGCACGCGCTGGGCCTGCGCGAGGCGCACGACCGCGAGGACGACGTCGACGAGACGCTCGAGGCCGACGATGCCGTGCAGGCCGAGCGCCGCCGCGCTGCGCTGCTCACGGCCGGCGGCCGCGCGCCGCAGGGTGCGGCCCGGCGGCCTTGGGCCCGGCTGAGCACCCGCCATGCATCAGGGCAAAGCACGGTGCATTGAGTTTTACTGCCGGCCTTTGACAGGCCGACAATAGCAGTGCGGCCTGCAGAGCCCGGTCCAGGACGCCTGCAAGTGAATGCTGCTTGACATAGCACATGGGCGGCGCTGTCGCAGCACAGCGGTGGAGGCGCAAACCACCAGAGACGCAAACAGACTTCCATGGCGACTTGCATTGATTGTGGCAATTACTATGAGCAGCACCGCACAAACAGAGCGGGCGCACGTGGCGCACGGCGCGCAGGCGCGCTCGACGGCGGCGCGTACTTCCACGAGCGCGCGTACTGGCAGCTGCGGCGCTGGCTGGCGGCGCTCGGCGCCTGGGTGCAGCGCCAGCGCGAGGCGGCGGCCGCGCGCGCGGCCGCGGCCGAGCAGCAGGCCGCGTCCGCGCGGGTGGCCGCGGCCGCTCAGAAGGCCGCGGCCGCGCAGACGGCCGCGGCTGCGCAGACCGCCGCGGCCGCGCAGACCGCCCCGGCCACGCAGAAGGCCGCCGTCGCGCAGGAGGCCGAGACCCTTGTGAGGGTCAAGGCCTAGCGGAATGCTGCGCCGCGCGCCCCGCCCGGCCCCTGCATGGACAGACAGCGGAGTCCGCGGTGCAGGGGGCCGGCATGCGGCACGTCGCGCCTAGCACATCCAGGGGCTTCCAGATCCTGGACGAGCTGTGTGACACAGCAACCACCGGATTGGTTTCCGGATGGCACGATCGCAAGCCCAGCCCTACACAATGTCCGGGAGGCACAGTTTGCATCACACAGGCGCCCGCCAGCACGCAGCACCCAGAGCGTGCTGCGTGTGTCTGAACCTTTAGGGTTGCGGGTTGTGCAGGGGTGGCAACATCAGCACTAGTAGGCTTGTGGGTCGTATGTTTGTTCAGCATACTGCCTGCATGTCTGCGTCGTCTGCATAGGTGTTTCGTGCTGTGCTCTGAAGTACTCTGCTCGCTCAGTGCGTGCCACTCGCAGCGCATAGTACCAACTGGGATTATGCAAGGCACCTGTGCCTGATGTGTTCGCACCCTGGCACACCCTTGCGCTGCCGCCGCTGGAAACCCAGTGCAAATATGCCTGTTTGAATCCTATGCGGGGCCCTACGTTGGGTGCAGGAGGCACAGGCGCGCAACACCTGGGTGTTGATGTGACTACCCAGCGGCAAACACCTTTTCTCGGCACCGTGAGCCATGATGCATGCTGCTGTCAGCACGCGCTGTGCCTGCCCCACACCTTGACCAGGCCCCGGCGTGGCTCTGCCCTGGCGTGGCAGGCTTGGCACAGCAAGCTGGGAGCCATACATTTCACACACAGGCTCGACTCAGAAAGCAAGGCAAACCGCGAGCCAGGCGCGACCCTGGGAGGCCGCCCTAGGCCGGCAGGGGCGGCGGCGCGTCGTCCGGCGGCAGCGGCGGCGGCTCCTCAAACGGCTCGTCCGGCGGCAGCGGGGGCGGCTCCGCGTCGTCGGGCGGCGGGCCCTGCATGTGAGCGAGATGCCTCTTGTCAGAGCCATTCCTACTAGCAAAAGCCGTATGCAGAGCTTGCCGCCACAAGTGCAGGTGCCCGCGCATGCAGCGCCCTGAATAGCACGCTTATGCCCGGTCTGATCACTCATGAAGGAGTTGGCTAACTCGTGATGACCCGGCTGTGCAAGAAGGCGAGCAGCCTAAGCGGGCATGAGCAGCGCGCAGCCGGGCACGCCTCCGGCAGCGGCGGCGCCTCAAAGTCGAACGCGTCGTCGTCGTCCAGCTCCATGGACGGCAGCTGCGGCTCCGCGGCCTCCGGCAGCGGGCTACCGTACCCGCGCGCGGCCGGCCACGTCCGGGCGTTGACCCGGATTGCCCCCCTGGCCGAGGGCGCCGCGGCCCATGCCTGCGCGCCGCCGCCCTGCGTGGCGGCGCTGGGCGGGTAATCCCCCCTCTCGAGGACTGCCTTGCCGTCTGCATACCCTAGGGCCCCCGGCATGGCCAAGCCCGCCCGCGCGGGCAGCGGCGGGCCCTGCGGCACCGGCCGCGCCGCCGACAGCAGTACGGGCGGCAGCGCCGCAAGCGCGGGGCGCTGCCGCGCAAAATCGTTGAACGCCGCCGCCGCGCGCGCCTGCGCGGCCGGCGCCCCCCGCCCGCCCCCGCCATGCGCTGCCGCTACGCCATAGGGCGCGCCCAGCGCGCCGCTGGCGGCGGGCCACGGCTGCGCCGCCTGCGCGTGCTGGCCGCGCGGCGCGAGCCAGGGCGCGGAGCTGGCTGTGGCTGAAGAGGGTGCTGCAGGGTGCAGGGCCTCCAGCCCCGGCTGCCTGCCGCCCGAGCCTGGCTGCGCGCCAGCGTGCCACGGCGCGCGCTGCGCCGCCGGCGTCAGCGCGGCGTACCCCAGCGCGCCCGCGCCGTCGTCCCAGGCCTCGCCGTCGCCGGCCAGCGCGGGCGCCAGGTCGGGCGCCGGCAGCCGCACGGGCGGCGCGGGCGCGGGCATGGCCTGGCGCGCCGGCGCCGGCCACGGCGCCGGCGGCGCCGCGCGCACCGCCGGCGCCGCCGGCGCCGGCACGGTCGCGTCGTCCTCGTCCCACTCCTTAGACACGTCCCAGGCATCGGCGTCCAGGGGCGCGGGCGCGGCGGGCGGGCCAGAGCGCGCGGGCGGCGGCCCGATGCCCGGCGGGTAGTCGGCGGGCGCGGGCGAGGGGTCGAAGCCGGCGTCGGTCCACGCGGGGCTGGTCGCCGCGGGCGACACGCTCTGGTGCCAGGGGCTGCCCTCCGGGCTGCCGGCCGGGTCGCCGCCAAAGTGCGCCGGCGAGCCGCCAGGCAGCGACCCTGCCGGCAGGGGCGGGCCACGGCTGAGGCCCTTGATGGCGACAGGGCCATCTGTGCCACCGGGTTACATACTGGTTGAGTGCACAGAAGCGCCGGACAGTTGAGCACACATATCAGAGGAGCACATTGTTACGAGTTCCAGGTCTCAGCAGGGAACGCAGCAAGGAGTGATCAGGCAAACTGCAGAAACTGCATAAACTGCAGAACCGCCGAAGACACAATGAAGCGCCTAACAGCCCTGGAATCGAGAGCAAGTGACTCACCGGCGCGCTGCCAGGCAGGCGACGCATCCAGGGACGCCGGCGACGGCGCCCAGGAGCAGCCGTCATCGCCGCCGCCGTCGCCGTCGCCGCCGTCGCCGTCGCCGCCGCCGCCGCCGCCGCCGCCGCCGCTCCCGCCACCGCCGCCGCCGTCGCCGCCGCCGTCTTCGCCCCAGTCGTCATCGCCGTCCTTGAGCGCCATGTGCACCTCGCCGCCAGCGCCGCCCTCGATGCTGCACCAAAGCGAAGAGCCCGGTTGATGCTTATGCTTGACTGAAATACACAGTAGCGCCCACAGGTCAGGGTGCACGTCGCATGCTTCGCCTCTGGACCGTCCAGAGTGTGCACCCGCTGACAGCTCAGCTTTGCTGTGTATCCCAGTACATGTCATGCAAGGCCCCTTGACTGTACAGGCATGGTTGCTCCCCTGACACATGCCATGCCTGCTGGGTTCCATGAGCAGCCCACTGCGTCACTCAACGAGCCCGATGCCCTCGCGCGAGCGCGGGCGCCCGGCCGCACTTGAACGCAGCGTTTGCGCCGGCGCCCTGCGCAGAGGGCGGCGGCGCCGCGCCGCCCCGGCTGCACAGGCCCTCCAGCACGGGCGCGAGCACGGTGTCTGGCAGCAGCGTGCGCTGCGCCCAGATCCGCAGCACCTGGCACGTCCAGGCCAGGCCGTCAATGCTGCTGCAATGATCGGGCAGGCCGGCGGTGCGCCGCGAGCGCCAGCAGCGGCGCCCGGGAGCCGGCTTGGCAGTGTCAGCCATGCTCGACGGGGGGCAAGGCAGAGGCTGAGTTTTCACGGCCTGTCAACCAGTGCACGCTGCCGTCATGCGCCTGTGCTTCGGTGTGCGTGCAGACGTCAGGACCTGGGAGCAGCGATACCCTGCCGGCATCAACCCGCCGAGCACTCCTGCAGAAACCCTTTGCACAACCCTACGGGTGCGCGAGTGCGCGCCTTTTCAGCCTTGGCGGCGCCGTCGCGGTCGCCGGCCAGCGCGGCGACGAGGCGCGGCAGCGCGGCGGCGATGACGCGCGGGAAGGCCTGCCCGGCCGCGCCGTCTGGGCCGCAGCCCTTGCGGCCCGGCTTCAGGCAGCTCTGCAGCACGCTGTCCACCAGGTAGAGCAGGTCCACCCGCCGCGACACCACGCCCTCCTGCGCGCGCGGCGGACGCGTGTGCGCAGCGCTCCACGTGCCCCTGCTGGGCCCTGCCTGCTGGGGCTCGAGGGCCTGTGTTGGTCATCCATCCAGATGCAGGCCTTATCGCGGTGTCAGCTGCAGATGCGGGGCGCAGCCCCTTTGGCGGTGCGAGCCCATCCTCAAGCCTCTGCAACAGAGCTAGGAGCGGGATCCTCAAAACGGCAGGGTAGGCTCTGACGCCTGCTTGGCTGGCGCTGCACAGCGGCAGCGCGTCATGCCACAGGCGCGTCCGCCGCGCACGAGACCGCGATGCTGAGCAGCCGCCGCGCGGCGCGCGTGCCTTCTCGATGCGGTCCATGATGAGGCGAATGATGCGCGCGGCAGCGCCCACGCCCGCGCCGCCGAGCGCGAGCGCGGTCGCGCGGCCGATGCTGTCGCGCGTGCGCGTCAGCGCCGCCAGCGCCTTGGCCACCTGCGGCCGCGCGGCGCGCGCCTGTTCAGGCGCGCCCCACCTGGCGCAGCTCCCAGCCGGGACCATCTCGGGGAGGCTGCACAGAGCATCTCATATTCAAGCACCCTCAACCCACCCGGCCTCCTCTGCGGCAAACACGTGCTGCACAGGAACAAGGCAGGCGGGCCCGACACGGCCGCCATGTCGTGGAGTCGGAGCATGGGTGATGGTGTAGGGTTGGGGTCATGGAGGCGGAACTGGCCGCGCCTGGCCGACCGCCACAGCGGCTTCCATCTCCTCCTCGCGCCGCCGCTCCTCCGCCTCGCGCCCGGCCGCCGCCGTTGCGGCGGCCGCCGCCGCCGCCGCTGCCGCCGTCGCCGCCGCCGCAGCGGCCGCCGCCGCGCCGGCCGCCCTGCCGCCCGCCGCGTCGCCCGCCGCCGGCGGCCGGCCGACAGGGCTCCAGGGCCGGGCGCCGATCCGGGACGTGGCGCTAGGCGGGGCAGCCGAGCCGGGCGCCGGCGAGGCGACTGGCAGGCGCAGCAGGCCGCCCGGCGCGCCGATGGCGGTGGTGCGCCGCGGCGCGCCGTCGCCCGCGTCGCGCAGGCGCGCCAGCGGCGTCGCGAGCGGCGCGCCAGCCGCGCTGTCCCTGGGCGTTGTGGCATGCGTGAGCCGGATGACATGGGCAGCGCGCAGGTGCTGCACGCACCGGCCTCAGCCACGGCAACGTGAGCGCAGGCAACGTCAGGAAATTTTGTCTCGCGCGCGACGGAGAGCCCAAGCAAGCACACTGCGTACCCTGGCACCCTCCCTTGTGCATTCGGACACGCGAGCTCACACTCTTTGGTCGCAACGGCTGAAACGTCACAGTTAGAGCAGCGCCGTCCTCTCACGGTCGCTTGTGCAGGCGCGCCTCTGCAGCGCTGTCTTTGGAGGCAGAGCACCCGAGCTCGCCGCGGTGCCCGGGGTCGCGGCGGCAGCGCGCCGCAGCGCGTCGCCCTTCGCATTCCCCGGCGTATCCGCCGGAGACGCTCCGTGCGCCTCTGGCGCCGCACCAGACCCCGCGCGCGGAGGCGGTGGCGCAGCCTGCGCGGGTGCGCCGCCCAGCCTGCTGCCGCGGCCCAGCGGCCGCGCGCCTGGCGCCGCCCTGCTCCCGCCGCTCGCTGCGGGCGACGGGGACGCCATCCCGGCGTGGCCAGGCACCGCGCGCGCCGCAGCCTTGCGCGCGCCCTGCGCAGCGCCGCCGGCCGCCGCCGCAGCTGCCCCGCCGGCCTGCTCGCCCGCGCGGCCGCTGCCAGCCGGGCGTGGCGCGCGCGGGTCTCGGCCATCGCGCTCGCGGATCTCGGCCGCGGCGCCGGCGGCCGCGGACGTCCGGGCCCTGCGCTCCTCTGCTGCGCCGTTTGCAGCAGCGGCGGACGCGGGTGCTGCAGGGGCCCCGCCGGCCGCGGACACCGGTTCAGCGGGGGCTTGGTCGCCGGGCGCGCCTCCCGCAGCTGCGTCGGTCGCGGGCGGGCCAGCAGCACCGTCGGCCCCCGCGTCGGCATCCGGGGTCCCTATGCGCGCTGCGGCGCTTGCAGAGCCTGCCGCCGCTGACGCTGAGCGCCGCGCGCGCGCCGCGTCGGCAGCGCCCGGTCGCCCGTGGTCCGCTGCAGGCTGCTCGCCATGCGCCAGCGGCGCTCCAGCGGCTGCGGAGACGTGCGCAGGTTTGGCCTGGTTCGCAGCCGCGCCTGCGGGGGCCGCGCCGGCCCCCGCCGCCGCCCCCGCCGCAGCCGGTGCGGGCCCGCCCGCGTCCGCGGCCGCTTGCGCCGCCGGCCTGATCTTGGTAAGCCGCCCTCGCTTGCGCCCCGTCGCGACGGCCGCCTCGCGCGCGGGCGCGCCAGCGGCCGGGCCGGCTGCCTGCGGGCTGGCGCCGGCCGCGCCCAGCGCAGCGGGCGCATCTGCGGGAGCGGCCGGCCGCCCGGCGGACGCCCCGGCATGCGCCGAGCGAGGCCTCTTCGCTGCGCTGCCGCCGCCAGCGCTGCCGCCTGCCGCAGGTGTGTCCGCAGGCGCAGACTCCTGCACGGGCCGCGGCGCACTGCTCAGCCACGACAACATACACGCTGCAAGTACCTGCTTGACACTCCCCTGCAAGCCGCGCCCCAGGCGAGACAGCAACAGGCAGCACCAGCGCATGCCGCTCCTACCAGTGGCCGCCTGCCCAGGCAGTCGGGGGTGCGTGCTCGCCTGCGGTTCAGCCGCGTCCGGCCCTGCGGCCTCGCGTGCGCGCGCCTCTGCGGCTGCGGCCTCCGCGCGCGCCTGCAGGTCCGCCTTGGACGGGCGGCCCCGCTTGCGCTTGACGCCTGCCGGAGCCAGCGGCGCTTTGCCCGTGGGCTGAGCAGGCGGCGCTTGGCCCATGGGCTCCGCAGGCGGCGCTTTGCCCGTGGGCTGCGCCGGCGGCGCTTTGCTTGTGGGCTGAGCCGGCGGCGCTTTGCCCGTGGGCTGCGCCGGCACCTCGGCCGGCACCTCGGCCGGACCTGGCTGAGCGGCTGGCACAGGGGCAGCCCCTGCGGCGGCAGCGGCCGCGGCCGCGGCCGCGGCGCGCGCTGCCAGGTCCGCTTTGGAGGGCCGGCCCCGCTTCCTCTTCACGGTGACCGCGCCAGCTGCAGTGACCGGCACCACCACGCCGCCGCTCGGGGACGCGGGCTGCCCGGGCGCCGCGCTGGGCGCAGGAGCGGCGCCGGGCGCGGGCGCTTGCGGCGCAAGCGCGCGCTCCTGTGGCGCTAGCGCGGCACGGGCTGCGGCCTGCTCGCCTGTCTCTGCGCCTGCTACAACAGCTGGCGGCGAGGCGGTGCTGCCTGCGGTCGGGGCTGCGGCATCCACGCCGCGCGCCCCGGCAGCCTCGGATTCTCCCAGTCGAGGGCGCTTGGCACGCAGGCGCTCCGCACTGGCCGCCACGACATCACTGGGCGGAGGGCCTGCCTCAGCAGCGGCAGGGGGCCGCTGCACAGGCCCGTCTGTGTCGCCAGTCATGTGCGCCAGCCAGCGCGGCAGCCGCACGCTGGCCAGCAGGACGCCATGCGACTCTCAGGCTACGTCAGATATACCTCGACAGCATGGGCGGCAAGTTGTCCAGCTTGACCCATGCGCTGGCAACTGTCGGCAGGCAAGCGAGCGATGCGCGGCGCTGTGCGTGCGAAGGCCAAATAAAGTAAACACGCACTTCTCTCACGCAGATAGAGCTGGTCACTATGTTGTGAGAAGCAGACTCGCTCTGGTCCTTGACCAGAATATTTTTCTATAGCGACCTAGCAACCCTCCCCCCAGATGCAGCTTTAGCATGGGGCAATCCGTGCGAGACACCACAAGATGGAGCCATCCGTGCGAGACAGCACAGGATGGTGACAGAGAGCATGTGCATGTGCGTGTTGCTTGTGACGAGCCTGCTATACAGAGACTTCGCGCTCTAGGACTGGCCTATACACACGCAAGTGGTAGCAAACGCTGCCCCAGCTCGTCTTCTCGTGCGGTGAAGGCTCGACGCTGTTCAACTGACACGGCCGCTTTCAATACCCCAGCGCCATGCCCCAGCAAGCTCTGGAGCCGGTCGCCCCGGCCAAACCCGCGTCTGCAGCCTACTTACCCGGGCGCTTCTTGCCAAAGATCTTGCCGGCCTGGGAGCCCCGCTCGCGCTTGTCCACGATGTTGGCCAGCTGGTTGAGGGCGGGCCCGGCGATGTTGAAGCCCACCTGCGGCCAGCCGCCACGCCTGTCACACAGGACCGGTGTCCGCACGCGCGGTCGAGCGCGCGCGCGCCCCGCGCGGCCGCTCTGCCAGAGGGGGTGCCAGGGACTGCATGCCGGCCAAGCGCAGGCCCCCGCCATGTCTCACGCACTCAAGTGCCTGCTCGTCGACTTGTCAAGTCAGCTGCAGACCAGGAGCCTTGGCTCGCGCGCGTCCTGCGTGCCGCTGCAAGCCAGGAGGCAGAATGCCGCGGCTGCGTGCGCACCCAGCCAACGACGGGCAGGAAGAGGGTGGCAATGATCGCCACCCGGTTGTCACCTGCACGCCCACGACAGGCTTGCTGTGTGCGCCGCTTTGTGCGCGACTCCAGTGTCCGGTCTTCTTCGCATAAATAAACAGAGCAGCCGGTGTAAAGAAATGATGAGAGCTGTGTGTACCACTCTGCAGAAGATCACTTTGCTTTCGGCAGGCACTGGCAACTTCACGCACGCTCTTAAACCCAGAGGCACAGCACCGCACTGTTTTAGCTGAAACGCGTCCCCTATGCCCACAGTAGGCAGTGGAGAGGAGGCAGCTGTGGGGATGGGGGCACACTGGCAGCGAGCTGGAAGGCCTCAGTGGCTGCGTCAGCCTGCGGGGCGGTCAGCAGCGACGCCGCGCTCAGGCCCACCAGGGCGCTGACGATGGCGCGCTTCTTCAGCGCCAGGCGCGCCAGGCCCTGCGCCTTGCCGGCGTTCGCGCCGCGCTCGCGCTTGTCCACGATGTTGGCCAGCTGGTTCAGAGCGGGGCCGGCGATGTTGTAGCCCACCTGGCACAGTGTGAGAGCTGTTGGTTGCCCTTGCCATGGCCATTGTAGTCACGGTGCGCGCGTCTTCGTGCGCCAAGCATGGCACACAAACAGCTATCAGTGCAGGCGCCAGTACACTCAGAAAACACAGAATAGCAAGAGGCGCGCGCAGCAAGGCACACCCAGCCGACAACCGGCAGGAAGAGCGTGGCGATGATGCCCACGCGGTTGTCGCTGCCGGCCAGCTGCGCGACCTCCTGCGCAGCGCTGGCGTTGCCCGCGGCCAGCAGGGTCGCCGCCGCCGTGCTCCAGCACACCGCCGTGCTGATCGCAGCCTGCGAGCGCCGCACCGCCTCAAAAGCGCGCCGGCGACCTGCTGTGCTGCGCCAGCGCAGTCGCGCTTGCTTCCCTGTCACCCAATGCAGGCCTGACATTCTTCTGTGCGCGCAACCGCCTGCACCTGAGCGTCAGCCGGCGTAGAGGCCCGTGCGGCCGTGATGCAGTGCCTGCAGCGAGGGCTCGCACGAGCGGGCCTGCTCGCCAGGAAGGGCGTCCGCTGGGTCAGGCCCGCGGGCATGGTGATGCACGATGCTGCCATCCTGTATCACGTGCGGAGACGCGGGTGCTCGGAAACGAAGCAGGGAGGGGAGCCCGGCCTGAAGATAAAGGACCGATATCCCAGACCGGTCAGTAGGGTGGTAGGTATGGAGCCGCGGTTACTGAGGCGTTTCATCACAAGCTGTGCAAGGCGTTGCAGCCCCGCGCGGTGCGGCCATGCCTAGCTCATCTCGACAACCTTGGAGTTGTACTCCTGGTTGTGCCGGAGCAGGGGCAGCCCGCCGCAGGTGCGCCTCCGCTGCAGGACCAGGGCGACCGCCGCAGCCACGCAGCCCACCGCCGCCAGCGTTGCGAGGACCGCGCCCGCCACGGCGCCGCCGGAGACGCTGCATGGGCTGCATGCGAGTCAGCCTGCTCCAGTCCAGCCTGCATGCACCACCGACACAGACAGGCCCACGGCGGCCGCGCGCCTGTTGGCGGGCTGCACCGCGGCGGGCGCGCTCTGCAGCACGCCCGTGGCGACCGCCAGCGCGGGCGCCGCGCCGACCAGCTGCGCCGCCGCCGGCGCGGTCGCGGCCGCGCTGGGCGGCGCCGGCGCGGCCGCGCCGGGCGCGGGCGCGGCCGCCGCCGAGCAGGTCATGTTGTCCGCCGCGGTGACGCCGCGCGGCAGCGGGCACGTGAACGCGTTGCCCATGGCGAACACGGCCGGCTGCCACGCCAGCGGCGCGTCGCGGCCGCGTGCGGGGAACAGGGCATCCGGCACCAGGCCGCTAAAGTTGCAGAAGCTGATGTCGATCACGGCCGGCGCGCTCTCGACGGCCAGGCCGTCGCCGGACGCGGCCGCCACGCCCTGCAGCTGGAGCGCAGCAGGCACGCTCATGGCCAGAGGTCAACGCATGCATGTCGCCACGGCGCATGCGCATGCACCAAGCCAGAGCGCGCTGAGGGCGTACGGTTGAACAAGGCATGCACAAAACATGTTCACATGGAAGGCGGCGCATGTCGGGCGGTTTTGCGTGGACCCTGCCATGCGCTGCATGCCGTGTGCAGCCTGCATGGCCTCTCAAAAGCGGGACTGGACGTACCGCCATGGAATCAGACCCGACAGAGGCAAGGCCGGCGGGCACGGTGCCGCCCAGCGCGCCATTGAAGCTGATGTTGAGGTATGCCACGCTGCTGAACGCGTCATCGCTTGGCAGCTCGAGCGTACCGCTGCGCGCACAGCCGCAGCGCTCGCCGCGAGCTACCTGTGGGCATTGTGCAGGCGCCGCGGCATGCGCGCACACGACCTCATGCCCCCATGGTGCCGCCTGCCGCGCGCCTCAGCGAGTTCAGGCTGACGTCGAGCACGGTCAGACTCCCGGCGGTCCCGAGCGCGCTGGGAAAGGCGCCCTGCGTTCCCACCGGCGGCCTCAGCCCACTGATCACCGAATCCATGTGAAAAGTCCCTACATGGAGCGGGCTACCTGCAGCTTGTTGACGCTGAGGTCCGCGTATGCCAGCGGCCAGGCCGCCAGGCTCTGGTTGCTGCTCCACGCGCCGGGCAGCGCGCCCAGGGAGCAGTTGTGCGCGTCCAGGCTCACCAGCCCGCCCGGCACATCCGGCAGCGCCCTGCAGAGCCGCCCAGGCAGGTGGTGCGGCTGGCGCGCAAAGCTGCCTCATCATGAAGCACACTGCGTCCCATGGGGCCTACACTTGCGGTGTACTTGAGTGCCGGGGCTTCATGAAGCATGAGACTGCACCAGCGGGCGCACACCCGGTCAGCATGTTGCTGTACACCTGTAGGTCCACCAGCGGCAGCCCCATGAGCGCCGGGGGGAGGCTCCCTGGGGTGGTGCGCCGGCTCAGCAATCCCAGCTTTGTATATCATCTGCAGTGGCGGGCCGAGCGGGCGCCCGGCGGCTGGGCACTTACGGCAGCAGGCTGCCAGCGCGTGGCCCAGGCGCACCCGTCAGGCCGTTCTGGCTGAGGCTGAGGTACTGCAGAGCGGCGGCCGGCCCGCCGGCCAGCGCGCCGGGCAGGCTGCCCGACAGCGCGCAGCGGGACACATCCAGCGACACGAGCGCGCTGCCTGCATGCCCGGCATGCACATCTGTCATGCTCAGAGAAGCAACATCGCATAGAAGAGCAGCAACTGTGCGATTGGGCTCACACGTGGCGATGCGTGAGCTTGCTCTGGTGGAAGGGCGCGCCGTTGGAGAGGAGGCATGCGGGCAAGCTGCCCGCGATGGGGTTGCCGCCCAGGTACAGCGCCTCCAGCCCGCCCGCGGCCAGGCCGCACGCCGCGGCGCCGAGGCTGCCCGTCAGCATGTTTGACGAGAGGTCCAGGAAGGTCACGGCGGGCGGCAGCTTGGCCAGCGCGGCCGACACGTCGCCCTGCAAGGCATGCCGCTCTCTCGACGCCGCAGGATTGCATGCCTGGGCCAGCGCGCGGGCGCAAGCGGCATGCGTTGCGCGCCTGCAGCGAGTTGGATCCCGCCGCAAGGGCCTCGAGGCGGGCGAGCTGCCCCAGCGCGGCGGGGAGCGTGCAGTTCAGCCCAAACCCTGCACCGCGCCCGCATGTCAGGCTGCGGGGGCCAAAGAGGCCTGACACTGCGGGCCTCAGCAGGCAGCTGGCAGGGCGCGCCTGCCAGGGACAGCCGGAGCAGGTGCCCATCGGGGTCGCAGACGTTTGGCTGGACCTGCACCAGAGCATGCGACCTGAGGCCAGCGCAGGGCAGGTCGACGCAGCGGCCGGCGCCTGCTGCAGGCCGTGCGCGCCTGGCAGAAGTCTAGAAAGAGGGTCTGGTTGGCACCCTCGGCCAGGTCCGCCCACGCGGCGCACGTGCTTGCACAGCACCTGCAAGAAGCCCGTGCGCGCGCGCGCCTCATGCTACAGCGCTGCACAGCTTACAGAGAGGATTGTCGCAGCTTGTCTGGGGCAAATTATGCGGCGTGCGCGCACTCGCTGTGCACGCTCTGCAGCGCGGCCTGCTCGGAGAGCGCCAGGGAGCCGCCGCTGGGCGAGGCCATGACAGACAGGCTGTAGTGCGTCCTCGCCGCCGTTCCGACCACCTGGGTGCGGGCGCACGTGTCAGGCCAGGCCGCAAGCACATGCCAGGCAGCAGCCGCGCTCAGGTGCTTCCCAATCCAGTAGGTTACGTGACAATGACGGCAAATCAGGCCGGGGCGCGCACGGCGCAGACCACGTCAAGCTCGCCCTGCCACAGCGCCTGGCGCGTTAGGTCGGCGCCGCGCAGCAGCGACACATAGTCCGCCTGCCCTCCGTCAAGCGCTGCACGGCGAGTTGACACCGCCGTCAGCAGGCACAGCATCACGCTTCTCTTGTCGGGTGTTCTTGTACAAGGCGCAGGGGTGGACGAGGGAGAGCAGGCGCACCGCTGCTCCAGGCGTACTGGCCAGGCGAGGGCGGGCCATAGGCGTAGAGGCTGGCGGCGGGCGAGCAGTAGAGATCGGCATCGCCGCCCGGGCCGCTGAGCAGGGTCAGCAGGTAGCTGCTGCTGCTGTTTGCTTGCACCTCATACAGAGTGCTCTGGCCCTGCCGGGCGCTCGAACACAGGGCTTATACCATTTGGCTCTGTGCGGCTGTGCAGGCACCGGTCACAAGCTTGCAAGTGCAAGTCCTATCATGCCTGTGCTAGGTAGCCTGTCGCAGGCACTCCCAGCAGGAGCGGTGCAATGGAGCTGGCCTGCTGCGAGCAAGCGCAAGCGCTCAGGGAAGCTTGTTGCGCGTGGTTTCACTTGGCCTAGCACCGCGCTACTCTTATACGTACAGCAGTTTGCAGTGCTAGGGACTGCGCAGGCGCTGCCTCTGGAAGAGCTAGCGGTAAGGCGGCTGCCGGCGCTGGAGCATCTGCGCTTGCATTGGAAGTAGCGAGCACTGTCAGCAACAGCAGAGAGCTCAGCACGCAGGTCAGCGTCATACTGCTGCTGTTACACTGGACAGAAACAGGCAGAGACTCGCAACGATTCCGAGCTCACCGTCCCGAGGCGCCGTTCGTACAACTCTGAAAGCCCGTTTAAATACAAATTGTAGGGTGTTGAGTAACTCAGCCTGGCAGGTCACGAGAAATATCCAGCAATAACAGTGGCGAGCAACCAGGCACAACGCGAGGGGCTGCACAATCTGCAACGCAAGGGGCTACACCACTTGCAACGACTCGTCACGAAAGCGCCTCTCCCCACCCGGCTCTTTCCCCCAGGCGCTACACCAGCAGCTTGGGCCGCGGGCGGATCTGGATGTCCGCATACGGCTCCTCCTGCTCCAGCTCCACATACCCGCGCGACTTCAGCACCAGCAGCTCGAAGAACCAGCGGCAGGCCTCGCTGCGCGGCTTGCCCTTGGCCACGCCTGCAAAGCTCAGGGCGTCGACCGGCCGCGCCGCTGCGCTGCCTGCCAGCCGGCGCTTCTTGCCGCTGCTCGGCCCGCCCGCAAAGCTCTCCTGCGCGTCACACAGCGGCATTTTGCACGCGAGCAGTCTGCTTTGCTGGGTCCTGCCGGCGTGCTGCGCGCCAGCCTCAGACCGCTCGGGTCGGGCAGACAAGCAGCGACCTCGCACAGTAGGGGAGTGTAAGCGTGGGACAAGACATAATCACCTCCAACCTCCCGATGTGCCCAGAACGCTCACTACCACGGGCTTCACTAGTACGCCTGCAGGCCGCAGCGTCCAGCGTCCAAAAGACGAGGCCCTGGGCGGCAGCGCGCCTGCAGGTGCGCAGCGACCCGGCGCGTGCGCTCAGTAAAGCAGCTGTGCGCGCCGCCGCCCTCGCGCCCCTGGCTGTCGTCCGCAATCTCGCACGCCGCCAGCCCCGCGCCCGACAGCCTGCGCGGGCACGCGGCGCGCTGGGCAGGCCACCGGGGTACACCCAGAACGCTTCCAGTGCACCTCCGAACACCGCGTCTAGTACACCAGCAGAGGCTGCCCTCTTGAAGTGCACCGGGCGGGCGCGCCGCACACCAATAAGCACATGCATGGTTGCGACTGCCTGGCGCCCCATGCCTGCACCAGGCTGCATACGCTAGCCGATGACATGCCACAGCATGCGCGGCCTGGGAGGACAGTCCCTGCTCGCCGCCAAGCCACGAGCCGCAAGCTGGGGATCTGCTGTCGGTGACGGGGCGCCGCACCGGACGGACGCGCGCGCGCTGCGGCTGAGCGAGGCGGGCTCTGAGGGGAAGCCGCCATCCGCGCTGAGCGGGAAAGCCTCGTCCGCGCCGCCGTCATAGGGGCCCACGTCCATGCCTGCCGGCGCTGCGCATGCGCGCCCTCACTTGCGTGCTTTTGGCACAGGGACGGGCTTGTATCGCACTCGGTGCACAGCGCTGCGCGGTGCGTGGCCTGCACAGTGCTTTGGGTGATGACCAATTCGGGTGTGAAACCCTGGCATGCCGACACATCTGCTTAATGACACACAGCGCCGCACGCCGCAGCACAAAGGTATGCGGCTGAGCGGAGCCTGTGCTAGGCGCAAGCCAGCGCTCCGACCAAGGGCAGCCAGAGCCGCAGCGGTCGTCACCTGCATCGGCAGGGGCACAGCCGGCGCTCGGCGGCGGCCCAGCTTCATACGGCTCCCCGCCTGCATCGCCGTCCGGCGGCGGCCCAGCCTCGTACGGCTCCCCACCTGCAGCGCAGTCCGGCGCGCCAAAGTCCATGGGCGCGGCTGCATCGTCGAGCGCGCCGCCGGGGGGCCCCTCAGCGGGCGCCGCCTGCGCATTGGCGGCCGAGCGCCGGCGGCCCGCCGCCGCCGGCGCGGCCAGGCGCCGCGCGAACACGTCGTGCAGCGGCTGCGCCATGGCCGCCGCCAAGAACGCCGGCCGGGCGGCCAGGGCGTCCGCCGCCGCGTCGCCGCAGTGCGCCTGCGCGCCGGCGCCGGGCAGTATCAGGTCCCGCCGGGCGAGAGCGGCCCCGCGGCACCGCGGCAGTGCTCATCGCTGCGGGTGCTGCGCCGACTGCTGCTACCCAGTCGGACCAAGGTGCAGGTGCACGGGACGTAGTCAGGCAGGGGTGCCAAGCGACATCTGTGCGCTTCCCATGCATGCGACATGGCCACTCAGATGCCCACGATGCGACGCGCAGCAGACACCGCGAACAGCTGCGCACAAGCTCGCGCCCGCCCGCCCCGCGCGCACCGCATACAAGGGCCCGGCGGCGGGCGGCGCGGCGGCCAGCGCGGCCGCGCCAGCGCGCGCCGGGCGCAGCAGCGGCGCACGGTCCTGCAGCAGCGCGCGGATGGCGGGGTTGGGCAGCTGCGTGGCCGCGTGCGCGCCGCGGTCCACGTCCAGCTGCACGCGCGCGCGCCGGCCGCGCGCGCCGCGCTGCGCCGCTGGCCGCGCGGCCGCCTCCGGCGTGCGCGCCCTGCGCGGCGGGCGGGCGGGTCGGCGGCGCACGCTGCACGCCGCGGCATGCTGCCGCCGCTGCGAGGCCTGAGTCGCGCGCGCTCCGCCACCCCGGCGACAGACACAGGCCTCCCAGCACCTGTGCTTAAGCTAGGAGTGCAAAGGCAGCTGGACTTTGCGCGGAGCAGGCCTGCCGGACCGAACTGCTGCTGCGGTCGCAGCAGGAGCCGCGCCTTGCCCGTGCCGTTGCAGCAGGCCGAGACGGCAGCCCCGAGCCGCACCCGAGGCTGTCGCCGGGCGTGGGCAGCGGCGCCAGGTCGGCCAGCCCGCCGCCGTCCGAGCCGGGCGTGGGGCCGAGCGCGCTCGCGTCCCCACCAAAGTCCGCCGCCTCGGACGCCGGGCGCCCGCCCGACGGCGGCGGCAGCGCGTCCGCCGCGTCGAACAGGTCGTCCGGGGGCGCTACGAAGCGCTCGCCTGCACGGCCGCCCGCCCTCGCAGTGGGCGGCGTCGCCGTACATGCTTACGCGCCGTTCGTTTTTGCTTGCTTTCAGTGTGAATGTCAGTCCAAGACTGTCAAAGGAACACGGCCCACCCCAGCACACTCCGCACTCACACACTTGTCAAGCAGACTGAAAAGACATCAGCGCACAACAAGACGGCAGGTTGCAAGGCGCACGCAGCTGATGGTACAGCGTGCTGTGCGACCCTCCAGCGCATCCTAATCTAGGCGGCGCTTGGTGGCTGGGTGGGCAGGGGTGCGTGGAGAGCCGCGCGGGGGCGGACCGTCGGCGTCCGGCTCCGCCCGGCCCGGCGTGAACAGGCGCTCGGCGTCGTACAGCGGCGCGGAGCGCGCGACAGACGCCTCGCGCCGCAGCAGCTCCGGCGCCTCCAGCGACAGGTGCCGCTCCAGCTCCTCGCCCGACGCCTCAAAGCGCTCCTCTGCGCGCCGCGCGGCGCCCCCGCTCGCGCCCTGGTGCGCTGAGTCAGAGCGCCGGACTCTTGCAACAAAGCCTACATGCGGCGCCTCCAGCGGCTGGTGCCGCCCCAGCTTCTCGCCCGCCGCCTCGCATCGCTGCGCTGCCGCGCAAGACAGCTCGCCCCTGCTGCGGCGCCCAATGCAGCATCAGCCCATGTTCCAAACGCTCGCCACGAGCTGCTCTGCCTGCCAGACACCCCGGCGTCTCGCCACCCAAGACCAGCCTTGTGGATGACGGCCTGGAGGGATGGGGCGGAGCAAAGAGCACGCCGCTGCCAGCGGCGCGAGCAGCGCGTGCATGCCCTCCTGGCAGCGGCAAGCCCTGAGCTGCGGCCGGGCGCCACGAGCGGTCGCTCGCAGCGTCCGGGGCGCGCACCGTCCATGGACACCTGGGAGCCTATGAGCGCGGACACGTCCTCCGCCAGCATCACCGAGTCGCGGTGGCTCATCGTGAAGCGGCCCGGCATCTTCAGGTCCATGGGCTCAAACAGCCTGCGCGCGCGCCCCGGCCGGCTGACCGCCCAATCACAGCCGAAGCGCTCGGTAAGAGGCGCGGAGCGCGCCCAGCGCGGCGGCGCGTTGGCGGGTGACCCGATTTGTGCTCGTCGTGCGCGCGACAGGCATGGGGCGGCGGGGCGGCGCACTCGACGGAGAAGCCGCCCAAGAAGTCGGCGTCGGTGAACTCCGGGAGCGTGATGGCCGCGTGCGGCGCGCTCGCGCCCTCCGCTGGCAGGTCCACCATGCCGGCCTTGAATGCCTGCAACGCGCGGCCGCCCGCGCTGTAGCGCCGCCCAGCCCGCACCGCCCTCTTTGGGGGTCACCGCCTCCCGCTGTGTTGTCTCACGCCGCCCCCGACGGTTGCGAAAGAGGCCGCACTGGCGCGCGCGGCGGCGTGCGCAGGTCGGACGGCGAGCGTGCATGCAGGGCGGGGGGGGCGCGCCTCCTTGATCTTCGCAAGCGCGTCGTTGCAGTCCTGGTGCAGGTAGCCGACCTTCTTGGAGTAGACCTTGACCACGCCCAGCAGCAGCTGCCCCGACAGCCGCAGCGCCAGCGGCGCCTCTGGGTTGATGATGGAGTCTGCACACGGCGCGCGACAGTGAAGACCAGGCAAATACTCGACGAGCGTTGTGCTGGCCCCACAGCGCGCGGCGGGCGCACGCGCGGCCAGCGTGGGGAGCGTTGTGATGCGCGCGCACCGACAGATGAGTCGATGTTCGCCTCAAACACCTGGTTGCGCTTCAGGCGCTTGTCCAGCGTCGCGGCAATCCATATGATGCCCAGCGGCCCCTTCTTGGCCAGAATCTGCACCGAATAAAACATCCTGGCAAGCGCGCGCGCAGCCGCACCTTCCCCCGGTGTGGGGAACACCCACCCAGCACGCCTGCTGGACCTCGAGCAGGAACTTGTGCGGCGCAGAGGCTTCGTATTTGGCTTTGTAGAGGGCCTACTTAGGGCTTGAAACAAGCGTGCGCGAGGCCCAGTAACTGGGCCCCAGTTAGCAGCGAAAAGAGGTAGCAAACGAGAAAGGCACGACTGGTCACTCTCACAGCCTTGAACCATGGGCACCTCCACGACTGCCAGCATGGATGTTGATGGCGATGGGCTGGAGGGCCCACCAGCTGCGTGAGTACATTGTGTGGATTGAGCTATCATGCAGTCACTTTCTTTGCAACAGGAGATCGACCTGTTCAAATTTGTTTACCTTGAAAACGTTGGTTACATGGTTGCTGCAACGCCAGGACGGGCAACCGCGGCCTGCTGTGCGCCCCGTCGTCGAGCGCCGCCGAGGCGCCGCAGCTGCAGCGCGCGACCGCGAGCGTCGAGTGCCGGGTGCGCTCGCCGCGCCGAGCTCTGTGCGTGGCCGTCCGTCCGCAAGGCGCCGCGCAGCGCAGGCGGCCGCACAGCCGGGCTGCGCCGCACCGCAGGACGACCGCTTCCGGCTGGAGAAGCGCACATACGACAGCCAGTACGCGCCCATCTACTTCTGCCGGCTGGAGATCATGACGCCGCTGCTGCTGGCGCGCGTGGCGCAGCAGTGGCCGGGCGTGCCCGTGTCCAAGATCCTGGACCTGCCGGAGGGGCAGGAGGTGGCCGTGATCGGCACTGTATATAAAGAGATGAAGCTGAAGCCCTCCATCCTGGACGAGTATAACAAGGCGCGCCCGCGCCCGCGCCTGGGATTGCGGTCGGCAGCCTTGCCGCTGCCGTCGCCTCCTCGATGCATCACCTCGGACGCCCACTGAGGGCTGTCTTCGTACCTGCTTGCTTTTATCCCTTCGGGGGCGCCGCAGACCACATCCACCTCTCGACCACGCGCAGAGTGGCAGTGCACAGACGTCTGGTCGTACTCTTGCAGTGCATGATGTAGCCTAAGTAGAATGATGAAGGGAGCGCGCAGGAGCGCGGCCTGGAGGCGCTGACGGGCCGCGCCAAGCTGGCCGCGCCGGACGACACGCTCGTGCTGGAGGACGCGAGCGCGCGCATGGCGCTGCGCGGCGCCGGCTGCCCGGCCGGGCCGCTGGTCACCGGCGTCGTGACCGCCGTGCGCGGCGCCGCGGCGCCCGGCGGCGACTTTGACGTGAAGGCGCGCCTTGCTGGGCACGCCTCTGCTGGTGAGCAACTGGTCCCAGTCCTGAGCCCAGGGGGGCGCACAGCCTCTGCTCTTTGATGGGCAGCCGTGCGCGCGTCTTGTGCAGGAGCAGACCCCTGCACGTGTGCTGTGCGCCCCTGCTGACGGTACCTGCGGCCCCGACCCGTCCGCCCGGCCGCGCGCACGCAGGAGACGCTGTTCGCGCACCTGGGCCCGCAGGCGCCGCGGCCGCCGCCAACGGCCGGCGGCGCGCCCAAGTACGTGGCGCTGCTGAGCGGCCTGGGCGTCGGCGCGGGCGGCGACCCGGCGCGGCTGGCGCTGGCGGTCGACTACCTCGCCGGCTTCCTCGGCGGCGCCGCCGAGCAGGCCCTGGCCGCGCAGGTGCGCGCGCCCGGCCCCGCGGGGGCGCAGCGCGCGCGCGCGCGGCCGCGCTCCGGCGCCGGGGAGGGACTTTGGCGGCGCTGCGGGTGCGGCCGCGGCTGCCTGGATGCGCGGCGCGCCAGGCGTCCCCTGCTTGCTCGCAGCGGCTGGACGCGGCCGCCAGGCGCTTCGCGATCGCGCCGAGCCCGAATTGCGCTGCCGCGCGGCGCTCGCGCCGGCGGCCCCCACGAGTGCGACGCGCGGCGCGCAGCCGGGCGGGCTGGGCAGCCTCACGGAAGCCCTGACTCCAACAGGACCCTATGTGCGCCCCGGCCGCAGGTGGTGCGCGCCGTGGTCGCCGGCGGCCTGCTGGCCAGCGCGGCGGCGCTGGAGGCGCCGCCGCCGCCGGCAGGCGCGCCGCGGCTGCGCGCGCCCGCGCTCGCGCTCGGCCCGCTGCGTGAGGCGGACCTGCTGGTCGCGCAGCTGGCGGGCGCGCTGCCGGTGGACGTCATGGCCGGCGCGGCCGACCCGGCCAACCAGGCGCTGCCGCAGCAGGCGCTGCACGCGTGCCTGCTGCCGACAGCGGCCGCCTACCCCACCCTCGCCCGGCGCGTGCCCTGGAGCCCGCCGGGATGCCGATCTGTCGCCGCATGACCAGAGCGGGCCGGCTGTGAAGCTGCGTGCAGTCAGACGCCGCAGAAGTGGCACACAACTTTTAGGTTGAACGACAATGCCAGGGGGACACGCTCGATTACGTGCAGGAGCTACCCTGATGGGGAGCATGCGGGCTGGAGGGAGATGCCAGCCATGGGCCCCGCTCTGAGCCGCACGCTGCCGCAGGGTCACCAACCCGCACGAGTTTGAGGCGGACGGCGTCAACTTCCTGGGAACATCGGGGCAGAACGTGGCCGACGTGCTTCGCTACTCGGAGGGCGACGACGCGCTCGACGCGCTCGGCCGCCTGCTGGAGTGGGGCCACCTGGTGCCCACCGCACCCGACACGCTGGCGGCCTACCCCTTCGCGGACAACGACCCGTTTGTGCTGCGCGCCGCGCCGCATGTGCTGTTCGCGGGCAACCAGCCGGCGCTCGCCACGCGCCTGGTGACCGGTGCGCGCCCGCCCGGGGCGCCCCGCGCGCGTCGCGCAGCGTCCGGGGCGGGGCATAGTCCTGCCCCGCGGCCGGCTGGGCGCGCGCGCCTGCCCAGGCTCAGCTCACATTGTCACAGGACAACCTTGGGTGGCTGGCGCGGGAGCGACTGCCGTGCGCGCTGCCCTGCACTGGGTGCTGAGGCCGGGTACCGCCGCGGCGGCGCAGGGCGCGAGGGGCAGCAGGTGCGGCTGGTCTGCATACCCAGGTTCTGCGACAGCGGCGTCCTGGTTCTGGTCAACCTGGACACGCTGCATGTACATCCAATCACCTTCAACGCCAGCATGGGCGCCTGAACGTTGCTCGCAGTGGTGACCTCAGCCGGGCGCTCTGTGCCTTGTAATAGCAGCTGCGTGTGACATCTGTGTTGCTCGGAGTGCAGTCCGTCTCACCCCACCATCTGCAGCATAGCCCGCTTCTAAGCAGCGGCTGACACACGCTGACGTGCCTTGCCATCTGCGCTGGCTGGTATGGACCTGCGCAGAGCATGTTGTGCTGCGAAAGTGCAGTACTCCCCTCGCACACAACTGCTCGCAATTGGTTGCCGAATGTCTAGATATCACAGATTCTCCTCTCACAAACAACTTACACAACGTCGCTTATACCAAAACTCCCTCGAGGGTGTTTGCGCATAACGCTGAGGGTAGGGTTGCAGGTGTCACAAGAGCTTGCGCTCTTCACTAGGCAGGGAGCATTATCCCTGTTTGCTGGCCAAGGAGGTCGGATGTAAAGCTGCCTGGGCCACGTGGGATTTGCAAATAAGGCTTGCAAGTGCAGCAGAGAGCCGCCAGCAGTGGACTCGAGTTGCATCAGTGGCAGAAGCGCTTGCTGCCATCCCAGTTGCCCACTGCGTTCGCTGCTGCGGCTGCCAACATAGTCTAGCAAGCGCGCTGTGCAGACGTGCGCAGCCTTCCCCATGTTCATGAAAGGCCTGAAGCCTGCTGTCTCAAGCAGGCAAAGCACATAGCAGCAAAGCGTTTGACAAACAGGTCGTAGGCCTTGCTAGACTTGTGCCTGCAAACCAGCTCAAGGCTAGTAATGGCTTACTGCAACGTGCCTGAGCGCGCAGGCGCGCCAGGCGCCAGCAAGCATGGTCGACGAGAGCACACTAGAGGTCGTGCGCGCGGCGATGCGCGCCAGCCCGCCGCGCGTGCCGGGGCCGCGCGACCACGTGCACAAGGACGAGTGCGCGTTCAGCTTTGACACGCCGCTGTCGCCGGGCGGCGTGTACATCAGCCTGGTCAGCTGGCAGGCATACGGCAGCGACTACGTCGCGCTGGACCACGAGTGCACCGGCTGCCAGCTCTACCTGCACGAGCAGTGGACCCGGGTGCGCCTTCTCCTCCTTGTACGGCATCAGCTAGCGCTCCTGGCCCTTGCTGAGCTCTGTGTCACACTTGCCTGGGCAACACTGCTGATGCACTGCCCGCGAACAGCCAGTGACGGCATGTCTGGCTGTCACGCGGAGCACAGGCGTGCCAGTGAGAATCCAGCGCGTCACGTTCCAGCGAGCTGCTGTGCACGCAGGTGCCGCTGCCAGCAGATGAGCGCACCCAGGCGGCGGCGCGCCCAGAAAAGCTGGCGCTGGGAGGCGCTGGCGGCTTCCAGGTGGGCTTGTGCCTGCTGACACCCAGCGTACCAGAAGCCGAGTCAGGCCTGCCGATCATGAGCGCTTACGCTGGGCAGAGGCCAATCCTGTGCCTTCTCGCGCCACTTCACGCGCCCCTATCAGGGGCCTCCCTCAGCCGCTGTGCTGAGCTGCTGCACGGCTGCCTCACAGCATACATGCAGAGGGTCGCTTGCAGGCGCGCGTGTTTGGCCCGGCTGTGTGAGCCTGGTGGGCCTGGGGAAGGGCAGTGCAGCATGCGCAGGAGGCGCACGGGTATGCAGCTGCCGCGCTCGCACTCTTGCACGAGCAAGCAAGCAAGCAAGCAGCTGCGGCTCGCCCCGCGCGCCGCTAGCGCCGCGCGACGCTGCAGACGCCGGCGCGGCGCAGGTGGACGCGGAGCAGTGGCGCGTGGACAAGGCGAGCGCGCTGGTCGTGATGCCCGCGCGCGCGGCCGTGCCGCTGCCGTGCCCCGACCTGCCCGAGGTGGTCCTTGCCGCCGTCGCCGCCATCCAGGTGCTGCCCTCTCAGCAGCGTCCAGGGTGCAGGGGCCAGGCTGGGCGCGCACCCGGAGCCAGAACTGATGTTCGGCAGCAGCAATGTTGACATGCGCAGCAGGCTCAGGCCCTACTTGCCGTGAACCAGCAATGTATGCGGCTCACTGCGATGAATCTATCAGCAACACAGATGCTGATCCACCAGGCGTCCGTTGCAGCGCCTGTGCGTTCAGCCTGCACCAGCGCCTGTGCTCGCGTGCACGAGGTCACTCGATCCCCCAGCCTGGGGAAGAGCCTGCTGCCGCATCTTTGCGCTCTGCGCGCGCGCAGGCGCACGACAGCGCGGTTTCGCTGGACGAGGTGGCGATGTGGGAGGAGGACCGCGGCGTCAGCCGCTACGCAGCCGACCTGCCGCAGCTGCCCGAGGGCCTGGGCCGCTGGGGCCGGCGGGTGCGGCCGCGCCAGGCGGCCACGCCGGGCCAGCCCAGCCTTCGCGCGCGCGGCTGTAATGCAGCCGCTGCCGGCAGTGCTGCCGCTCCATAAGATATTCAGGGGGCAATGAACGCCCAGGGGTGATCGGTGCCAGGGGTGCACGACACATGGCGCTGCTGAAGACGCCAGAGCATCTTGTGTGTCATCCGTCGGTTCTGCGCATGCCTCACTCCTGCTGTTGCGTACGTTGGGGGTCGCTCCGGTCAGTTGTGGTGGAGTCGATCTGATCGCTGTGTGGGCTCTGCCAGCAGCACGGTAGGATGTTGAGCGCCTGCCAAACGCATGCCAAGCGTCGCACACACTTTGCACTAGAGTGCTTATTTGACGCGCACACATGGCGTGTCGGCGCTCCTGCTGACGTGTCCGCGCCACGCCGCAGATCCCGACAGACCCAGCCAAGTGGGTGTGCGACGAGACCGGCGCGACCGAGAACCTGTGGCTCAACCTGTCGACGGGCTTCATCGGCTCTGGCCGCCGGGTGCGCGCTCCCCAGGGCGTCTTTTCCATCCCAGCTGGGCCTGTGTGTGTGTAGACTGGGGTGGACATGCTAACTCTTTTCTCCGCTGCACGGCACAACGTGTTGAGTGCAGATGCAGTGCCGCGGCTGTGACACGAGCTACATGCCAGCCCGTGGCAGTGCACACGATACAGACCTGACACTCATGCTTGTGCGCTGCACCGACGCAGAATTGGGACGGGTCCGGCGGCAATGACGCGGCGATCTGGCACTATGAGGCGACGGGCCGCCGCTACCCGCTGGCGGTGAAGCTGGGCACGGTCACGCCGCACGGCGCCGACGTGTACTCCTACGCGCCCGACGAGAACGACATGGTCCTGGACCCCAAGCTGGTGTGGGCTGCCACCTTACCCTAATCCGACCCTATGGATCTCAAGCTGGTGGGGGCGCTCGTCCTTGAACCCATGGTGCTTGTTGGTTGTGCTCGCGCCGCGCATGAACCACCAGACACACATTGCGTTCCTGCTGCTAGTGCTGAACGAGCTGCAGGCCCTTACTGCGAGAGTGTGTGAAGCCTATTGGCACTGTTCCAAATTGCTGATCATGGGCAAGCTGAAGGCTTGGATGCCGGCGAGCAAATGGGCGCGTGCCGGGGCTCTGACGCCTGCCGGCGCGGGGGTTGCGCAGGCCGAGCACCTGGCGCACTGGGGCATCAACATGGACGCGCAGCAGAAGACCGAGAAGACGATGGCGGAGCTGCAGATTGACCTCAACATGTCGTTCGAGTTTGACCGCATCACCGAGGCGGGCGCCGCCCTGCAGCCGCTGTCCGGCCCGGGGTGCGCGCGGCGCAGCCGCCCGCGCGCCTGTCCAGCGTCGCGGCGATCGCTCGCCGTCAGCGTGCCCGAACACAGCATGCGCGCAGCGCTGGCTCCGTGGTCACGCCGCCCGAGCCGCTGGCTCGCGCGCTTCAGGCACTGCACCAGGCCCGCCGAGCCAAAAGCGTGGCAGGCAGGCCTGGCTGCAGGCGGCTGCCTGTTCTGGCCGGACCGCCCATGGCGCGTCCCACCTCCCCGCGGGCGCCGCGCGCAGGCACGTGGGCCTGGTCAACCTGGGCAACAGCTGCTACATGAACAGCGTGCTGCAGGTGCTGTGGTCGCTGCCGGCCGTGCGCGCGCGCTACGGCCCCGGCGCTGCCGCCGGCATCTTCACCTCCGCGCCCGCGGACCCCAACGCCGACCTGCCCGCGCAGGCGCGCGCGCCCCGCCCCGTGCCTGCCCACGCATCAGCTCCGGCCCGCCGCGGCGTCTGCCGGAAAGGGTACGGTAGGGTTAAGGTTAGGTTAGTGTAAGATAACGCTATATCCTGACCCCGCGGCACCGCACAGATGGCCAAGCTGGGCGTCGCGCTGCTGGATGCGCGCACCGGCGCGCCGCCGCCGCTGCCGGCGCCCGCCGCGGGTGGCCCTGCGGCCGCCAACGGCGCCGTGCCCATGGACACCGAGCCGGGCCGGGCCGGGCCGGGCGCGCCGGGCGATGCGCACGCGGCGGCTGCGGACGGCGAGGCGGGGCTGCGCGTCGCGGGCGGCGGCGCTGGCGCGGGCCCGGGCGCGGAGCACGAGGGCGACGCCGTGAAGCCGCGCGCGTTCAAGGCGCTGGTCGGCCGCGGGCACCCCGAGTTCTCGTCGGCGCGCCAGCAGGCGCGCCGCGCGCGCGGCCCGTCTGCGGCGGGCAGGGGGCGCCTGCCGAGCTGTTGTGCGTAGAAGGCAGCGGCGCCAATGCAGATGTGGCGCATACCACATATATAGCCAGGATACGGCGGTGAGGCAGGTCAGGGTGCAGTCCGGACGCACCTGCAGCAGCAAAGTGGGTGCTTGGAGCAGTGGAATGCTTGGAGCTCGCGCGTGCATGCGTTGTGTCACGGCCGGCATAGCGCCGCGCGCCTGTCTCCGTCGGGCCTCAGCAGCGGCCCTGGTACCCTATGGTACCCTAGGATAGGGTGCGCTGACCCCCGCGCGGGCGCGCCAGGACGCGGCGGAGTACCTGGACCACCTGCTGGAGGTGCTGGCGCGCGCCGAGCGCGGCGCGGCTGGCCGCCTGGCGCCGGGGCCGCCGACGGCGGCCGCGTTCGCGTTCGATGCGGAGCACCGTGACCAGTGCGGCGAGACCGGGCGCGCGTCCTACCTGCGCAGCCGCAGCCACCTGCTGGGCCTCAGCATCCCGCTGGAGGCCGCCACGAACAAGGCCGCGCTGGAGGGCTTCCAGGCGCGCGGCGCCGCCGCGCCCCACACCTTGCCCTACCTTCTCGTGTAGTCGGGCCCCATGCGCAGGGCGCCCGTGATGGCGACATGTATCAAGGCACTTTCACCCGCGGTCTGTTCATCTGAAGCGCGTGCAAGAGAGGCTTGCAGTCTGCAGCTTTTCTCTTGTCAGGTATGAGGAGGCTGTTGTGCGTACGCTTGGAAGGGTCAGAGTGTCCGTCCTCCACCAAGACTGATCCTCGAGCCCCGGACAGAGTGCACTCTCCAGGCAGGCAGTGCTGACACACAGCCGCTCGCAGGAGCGTGAGGCCAAGCGCGCGCGGCTCAAGGACGAGGCTGCGGCGGCCTACATTGGCGCGGAAGGCGCGCGGGACGCCGGCGCGCCCGCCAACAGCGGGAATGTCGTGTCCAGCGACTCCCAGGCGGGCCCCGAGTCGTGCTGCGCGCCTGTTGTGGCAGGAAGGGTATCTGTGAAGGGTACTTGTGGCACGTGCTGCACTGCGCAGCAGGCGTCCTTTAGCCGGTTTCCAAAGGTTGTTTTTGGGGCAGGGTGCGCCGCAGCATCGCAGCCGGGGAGGCCGCGCGGAGACGTATGCACCGCCACGCCACAGCAGGGCAGTTGCGCCTTGCAAGCCCATCTGCAACGGTCAGCTGGGCGATGCGCTCACAGCCGGGCAGTCGCCCGGCTGTGCGAGTTGCGGGCGGCCAGCGCATGATCTGCAATGGAAGCTCACTATCGCCTTGTGCATCTATAGCAAGAATCCTGTTGATAAAGCATTGGACCTCAGATGACAGGCCGTGACCGGTTGTATACTTTCAATAGTGTTGAGGAGCATCGGCGAGCGCGCAGCAGGAGCGCGTCACCCGCCCTAACCCTACCCTAGCGCGCGTAGGAGGAGCGCGTGCTGCCGCGCGTGCCGCTGGCGGCGTGCCTGGAGCGCTGGGCGGCGGAGCAGACCATCGAGGACTACCACAGCGCGGCCGCCGGCCACAGGACGCGCGCCACGCGCCGCACGCGCCTGGCCAGCTTCCCGCCCTTCCTGCTGGTGCAGCTGCAGCGGTGCGCGCCCCTGTGCGCGCTGTCCCCGCCTGAGCTGCCTGCCGCCCGCTTGCATGCCCGAGGAGGTCGCCACGCAGATGCGGGCGGCTGCCGGCGGTCCCTGGGAGCCCACGCATGGGGCTCGCGCCGGGTGCCAGCCCTGCTGGCCGGCGCGGCGCTGACTGGCGGAGCTCACTGAGCGGGTGCAGGTACTACCCTATCCTAACCCCTGACCCGTACCCTATGCAGGTACTACCTGGGCCCGGGCAACACCGCGCGCAAGCTGGAGGTGCTGGTGGATGTGCCCGACGTGCTGGACCTGGAGCACCTGCGCGGCCGCGGGCCGCAGCTGGGCGAGGCGCTGCAGCCGGACGCGCCCGCGGAGCCGGCGGCGGCCGCGGCCGGCGCGTCGGCGGCCGCGCCGCCGCCGCCGCTGGCGCCGGACGCGGCCACGGTCGCCGCGCTGGTCGGCATGGGCTTCAGCGAGAACGGCAGCAAGCGCGCCGCGCTGGCCACGCAGGCGCGCCGGCCGCCTGGGGCGGGCCCCGCTGCGCTGGGCGCTTGCAGGGACGGCATCTGGTGCCGGCGACGGCTGCTCGGCGAGTTGTGCAGGGGGCGCGAGTGCGAGCCTGCGGCGGGCACAGCTGGGGGAAGCCTTCAGTAGCTAAGGCGACTGCATCATGTGCATGCCCTGCCAAGCTGCGACAGAGCAGACTGACGGCGCCCGCGTCAGTTGCAACCCTAGTCCTAAGCCTAACCAGCGCTGCGGCGGCGCGCAGAACGGCGGCACTGAGGCGTCCATGGAGTGGGTGCTCGCGCACATGGAGGACGCCGACTTCAACGACCCGCTGCCGCCGGCCGGCGCGCCGCCGCCCGCCGCCGGCGCGGCACCCGCGGCCGCCGCCGCGGCGCCCGACGCCGAGTCGCTCGCGATGCTGGCGTCCATGGGTTTCTCCGAGGACGCGGCGCGCCGGCCCGCCGTGGCGCAATGTCCTGCCAGTCTGCGCGCTTTCCAGCCGTTTAGCAAAGAGCGCGTCGACATCAGGCCTGGCACGAGTTAAATGACATGTGAGTTGCGTGCAAAATCAAGCGATGGAACGTTCACTGCCGACACAAGAAGATGCGTGCCCCGGCATTGCATGGTCGCGCTGCCATCGAGGGGGGTGTGATGCGAAGCATGCAGACCACGCTCAGGCAGCCGCCGTGCGTGCACGCTCGGGCAGACGGCGCGCGCGCGCGCGGCCGCGCAGGCGGCCGCGGCGCTGCAGGCCTGCGCGGGCAACCTGGAGCGTGCGGCCGACTGGCTGTTCAGCCACGCAGACGATCTGGCGGGGGCGGTCGCCGCCGTCGGCCGGCCCGCGGCCGCGCCCGCGCCGGCCGGCGCTGCCGCGGCCGCCGGCGGCGCTGCAGGCGCCGCGGCCGACGTTCCCGACGCAGGTGATGCCGTCCGGCGCCGAGGTCCCCATGCCGCAGGGGCCTAGTGCTCGTCTCACCCCACGTCCAAGCCTATTGAAGCAAGCTAGCAAAGCTCTGGTGGCTGTGCGCCCTGTCTGTGCCAGCACCAAAGCGTGCAGGCGATGATGGGGATGCCTGATCGTGCACAAGCTGCGGGTCTGCCATCATCCGCATGGGGCACGCATAGCGTCAGACCCGGCGAGTAGGCCCCCAAGAGCTCTGCGCCGGCGCGGCGCAGGCCCGCCCGCCGTCGCGGACGGGCTTGGCCGCTACGAGCTGCTGGGCTTCATCAGCCACATGGGCGCGAGCACGGCCTGCGGGCACTACGTCGCGCACCTGCGCCGCGGCGGCCGCTGGGTCATCTTCAACGACGACAAGGTGGCCGCCAGCGCGCAGCCGCCGCGCGACCTGGGCTACCTCTACCTCTTCCGCCGCGCCGACGTGCCCGCGCCAGCGTGACGGGGCTGCTGGATGGAGTACGACAAATCTCTTGGCTGGGCGCTGGGCTGGTGACATGTGCATTTGAACGCATGCTTTCAGCACTGCTTGGCGTGTGCCTGCCTGGTGCAAGCATGCTGGAATGCTTGCAACAGCAGCCATGCATCGGGCGCCCCTGGCGCGGAGTTGTGCGCACATCAAGCAGCGCCCCGTGTCGCCTGTGTGGAGACCGAGCGGGCTGGGCAGAACGCCGGCGACCCGGCAGAGGTGCCAGGGCAATGTCATCATGCCTGCTCATCTGCTAGGTTGCTGGCTGCATCGCTGCTGGCGGGCTGGTCATCATGTGGGGAGGCAGGTGCACGGCAAGGCTGGCCGCTGCTCATGCTCAAGGTGCTGGATGGTTGTACAACGCTTGCATGTCCATCTGATGCAAGCACTTTACGCTCCCATGCAATCACTTTACACTCCCTCTGTTTCACACAGTGTACACACAGCAGGTTCGCCACTTGCATGCGGTGCACCGCCACAATAGATCTTATTAATACAACTGGGGCATTAATCTGATGCTGCCTGGGACACCGCTGCTACTTCTCCCGGTCGCCCTCCCTCCTACCTCTGCCTACCTCCACTTAATCTTACAAAGCGAACCTGACATGCATGTGCATGAGTGGTCAAGGAATACAAACCCTGCTCAAGCGGACGCACCCGCGCCAAGCAGAAACCCGTTTGCTCACACACCGGCTACAAGCCTAAGCAACTCAAAAGCTGGCCTGGCGGCACAGCCACTGGCCCTCACTCGCAAGCCTGCGGGTCGGCCAGGCGCCGGCGCAGCAGCAGGCGCGCCGGGCGGTTGAGCGCGCGCGCGATGCCCTCGCTCTCCGCCTGCTCCTGCGCAAAGCCGCAGCGCGCCGCGTACAGCTGGACGCCGGCCGCGTTGGCGGCGATGACGTGCACGTACAGCTCCCGCGCGCCCGCCGCCCGCACGTGAGCGGCGCCCGCCTCTATCAGCGCCGCCGCCACGCCCTGCGCGCGCGCGGGCCGCCGCATCAAGCTCCGCCAAGACAGCTGACGGCCATGTCAATGACACGATATGATGGGTTGGAGCTCCAATGCACAGCAGGGGCCGCGCCTGCCGCCGAGCTGCCTCATGCACGCAGACGTTGCTCAGGTATGCGCGGCCGGTGGCGGCGGCTTCGCCGGGCGGCTCGCGGCCGGTTAGCTCCTCCGCCGGCAGCCGCGCGCCTGGCCCCAGGGGCGCCCCCGCCTTTCACGAACTTGAATACAGGCACCCAGCGCATCGACATGCGGTGCAGCGTGCGAGGGCTCCTGCAATTGCCGCTGACGCTTCAATTGGGGCGGCAAAGAAATAGAGCAAATTCCTGGACAGGTGGCATGCCGAGTGCCGGCGTGCGCGCTGGCGGGCTTGTTGTGCCAACATTACGCACACAGTTGGAGGGGCAGGCAGGGGCAGCTCAGCTGGACGAACAGCAGCAATGTGTTGCTATTGCAGGATGACACGCTCGCTGGCAGTGACGGTTGGTTTCTCCCTGTCGCGCCAAGGTGACAGCCATACATGCGCCGGCACTGCCGTTCGATTCCCAGGAGAGGCAGCGGCCGCGCGGGCCTGGCAGGCCAGCCGGGCGCCTGCATGCGGGAGAGGCTGGGAGCATGGGCGGACCTTGGTTGACGTCCAGCGTGCCGATGACGAGCCAGGGGCCCGCGCCGCCGTCCGCGGGCAGCTTGCACGATGCGTCCAGGTCGGCGCGCACGCGCGCCGCCACAGGGTCGCAGGCCCTGTCCTCCAGCGTGGCGAGGAACGTGGTGACGCGCACGCCCTTATACAGCGCATTGGTGCGCCTCAGCTTGCTCTCCGCCTCGGCCCACTCCGCGTTGGTCTTCATCCGCCTGTGCGCCTGCGCGCGCAGCTCGGCGCCTGCTCAGGCGCGGCAGCCGGGGCGCGCGCTGTGCTGCAGGGTCGGAGCCCTGGGGCGCGGCACCTGCTGCGCCCAGGGCGACCTGCCGTCGGGGTAGGAGTAGAAGCTCAGCGCGCGCAGGAAGGCGGCCGCGCGCAGGTCGGCGCTGCTGTCGGCCTGCCGCACACTGAAGGTGCAGCGTTCCTGCCGCAAACAGCCACCGCTGGTCAGCAGCCCGAGTGTGCACACTCTCGGCATGGCCTCTGCGGCGGTGCGGGCTAGGTCCAGCCGCCGCACCAGAGTGGGTGAGTCTGCAAGCGTCGTTGTGGTTGCCTGCGGCCACAGCCGCCGCCGCGCCCGGTGCAGGGGCCTGCAGAGACAGGCACGCTGTGAGCATTGCATCGCCATGGTGCACTAGCTGCCTCTGAGTCAAGATATACTTTGTGCAGTCTCCACCTGCACCGGTGAGCTGTGGCTGCCCAGCGAGCTCCTCGCGTGCATGCATGCCTGCTACAGTCTGCGGAATGCTGCGCTGCGCAGTTGTGCGTCCTGCCTTCCGAGCCCTTGCAGGACATCATGGTATGGTGCGGCTGGCTCAGCAGTGCGCTTTAGTGATTATAAGAGGACGGGCAACTATGCAGCTGGAGGTAGGTATCTGAGGTCAGGACACCAGCTCTCACAGAAGGTCCCTACTGCAGACTCTTCATTGTACTTTGAGCCTGCCCGTCTCAAGCAGCTGACCTGCCCCAACAGCACGTTCCAAGGTGCAGCCAGACACGAGCAGGGGCGACAAGCACAAAAGCCTCGGGCGCAAGTCAGGTGGCAGCAAGCGTAAAGCAGAGCACCGCGGCGAGGGCTGGGCACTGTGTGCTGAGCATGCAGGAGCAGGCGCTGGCAGAGGAGGAGCCGCGGCCTCGCAGGCGGCTCCGGGGCCCGCTGGCGCCGGTGCGCGTAGTGCTGGGCGCGGGGAGGGGGGTGGGGCATGCGCTGCAGGGCCTGGCACGGCGCGGCCGGGGAGCGCTGGCCTCGGTCACTGCCGGCCAGCTCTACGGCGACACAGAGGAGGCAGCGGCTGACGAGTGCGCATCTGCTCCTTTCAGGGGGCCTTGTCACACCGTGCTCCGCCCTGCAAACCTGGCCCCTGTCCGGAAGTGCTGTACCTGTGCAGCTGTATGCAGAGTCCCTTGCTGCTTAACGCCTCGCGCTGTGTGGCGCGCCAACAGCGAACTGTGCACGCACGCCGTATCACTACCATTACAACCGACTGCCTGTGATCTGTTCACAGCACGACCCACGCGGTTGCGGATTCAGTGCATAGTGGGGGAGGGCAGTTCGGGCCGCGCGCCTGCCTGGCGGGTGCACGTCTGGAGAGCAGCTAGGCAGCGGTGGCGCTGTGAGCCTGCATAGTATGCCGAGAGGTCGACCACTCCCAGCTATTTTTTTTCAGGGCACCTGCCTCGCTTGAGCGGGTGACCGGCCGGCAGCCAAGCACGTTGACGCACGCGTGCTGGCCAGCGCCCTGCCAGCAATGGGAGCAGCTGTGGCAGCAGCCGCGCTCGCAGACGGACACTTTGTGCTTCGGCACCGCTCCGTGTTTGGGGAGGTGCAGACCACGCGCGAGCTGGGAGCTTAGCGGCAGCGTGACCGCACAGCGCGGGCGCGGCAGGCAACCGAGCACATCCGCGCCCACGCCCTGGCAGGCGCCCTGGCAGCGCTGGGAGCAGCTGTGGCGGCGGCCGGCTGAGGGCGCGTGGCGCACGCACGGCGAGGCCTGCTTCCCCACCGCACTGCGCAGCCACGCCGGCGGCCTGGGCGGTCTGGGCGGCAGCGCCGCGTGCCAGAGCCTCGTCTCGGTCGGCAGCCGTCAGTGGGGCCACCCGGCCATCTCCAGCCTGCTGCGCGTGAAGATCTATGACTTTGCGGTGTACATCGATGGCGCTCAGGTGCCGCCCCGCGCCGCTCGTGTGGCGGGCGCGGCCTGCTCCCGCTGTCCCCAGGCGTGCACGGGGCAGGCCTGCGGCCGGCGGAGCTGCTTTGACCGGCAAAGACAGGGTCTCGTGTCAGCTGCCGTGAAGGTGCTAAGGTCAGCACGCTGGGCAGTGCGTGGCTTGGCGGGCTATCCAGCAGGCAATGGCACATCCATGGTCCGGGCGCCTGCTGGATGCGCTCATGATGAGCTGCAGCCCTGTGCGACGAGCGCGTGGGGCGGCAGGCGCGGCAGTCGCAGCTGGGGCGAGCGCACCGGGGGCGGCGGCGCGAGGTCCGCGACCAGGCCTTCTTCGACGACCTGCGCAGCAGCGACGACATCGAGATGTCGCTCGTGGTGTGCTGCTCTCCCCTCTCCGCCTTGTCAGTAGGCTTAATTTGGAAGCGATGGATATTAGTGTGCCTTATTTCTTGCACCTGCGCTACTTCGAGCTGCATGGTGCTTGCAGCACGCAGTGGATCTTTTCTGGTATATCCCTGTGGGATACGACGTCCATCCAGCACAGGCGGTGCGCGTTTGGGGTGTGGCGCGGTCACAGTGACGTCACTGCACCCCTCTTGCAATTGGACGCGCCGCCGCACCCCCTTTGGAAGCTGTGTCGATGCTGGCGCGCCTGGCGCAGGTGCGCGCGGCGCGCAACCTCCCCATCAAGCTGCTAGCAGCGGAGTATGATCGCATCCTGCGCCGGCGGCTGCCGCGCGTGGGCGGCTCGCCTGAGGACGGCGCGCTCAAGGAGATGCTCGCCTGCTTCAAGTGCGCCCCGCGGCGCGGGGGCGCCGGCGCTGCGATGCCAGCCGCGGCGCAGCGAGCCGAGCCGCATGCTGCCATTACTGCCGAGCGTCCCCTGCTGTCGGTGACGTGTGAGCCACACTGCCTAAGCGCCTTGAGAGCGGGGCTCTAGGCGGTGCTTCCGTGGTGCCACCGAGCACGGGCGCTGCTGTGCGAGGCCGGCAGCTGGCTTCCTGCTCACAGCGCGGTCATCTCACGGCATGCGCCGCCCCCAGAGCGCCTGAGAACAGGGACCTGAGGCAGGGCGCGGCGCGCGCAGTGAGGCGGGCCTGCCGGCGAGCATCCGCGCCGGCGACGCGGTGCGCAAGGGCACCGTGCTGACCTTCCGGCGCGACCCGGGCGGGCAGCTGAGCGCGGCCGCCAACGCACTGCCGCTGGTCACCGTGCGCAGCGCGCCGCTCGCGGCCGCCGTGTTTGACATCTACTTCGGCGAGCAGCCCGTCAGCAAGCGCGCCAAGCGGGTGCGGCGCCGCGCCGCGCGCGCGGCTGCGCCTGCGGCGGTTAGGCGGCGTCCGCCGTGCCGGAACTGCGCGACTGCGTGGTCCATGACATGCTGGATTGGCGGACCCTGGCTCACCCGCTGGAAGCGCCGCTGCCGCCGTCAGGCTCCCCCGTAACAAGGGAACAGACTTGAGACAAGGTTCACGCACACCCGGATGTCATGCTGCAGAGCTGAATGCGTAACCTAACTCCTGTGATGCACCGTTCGTGCGCTCATGCAGTCCAGTCACGGTCTCTGACGAGGACGGGGTCATGTTGGCAGGTGGCCGGCGAGTGCTTCACGCAGATGGTGGAGGACGACGGGCAGCGCTACCGCGCGCCGCGCGAGCGCCTGGTGTGCGCAGGCAACGAGGCTGCCTGCCTGGGCTGAGGCGCACGGGGGCGGCGAGCGCGGGGCCGGCTGCTGCGCTGCACGTCTAGCAGGGAGCGGGCCGCTGGCCTGGTGGAGAGCCGTGAGGGAGAGGCGAGGGTGCTGCATGGGACGCCATGCAGATGCTTGCAGCTTTGTTTACTGTTAGTGCGCCTTTGTGCAGAAACAGCTCATGGTGTTTCACAAGCATAATTGCTGTGTTGATTCGGCCATGGGATGCGCTGCGCTCTTGAGCAGATATGCATGCATAAAAGGTGTTGCAGGAGAGCTTTGTACACCAAGTGCGCCTTCAGTGAGCCTCAAAGAGGCTGGGGGTATCATTGCATGTATGCAGCTGGGCTCTGGCCTCAGGCATTTTGCTGAACAAAACGGAGGATTGCAATGCATTGTAACCGCGGCTATGGGCTCGCAGATAGTAAACCTTGGCGACCCGATGGAAACCAACACCTGTCTAACATCACGTCTGCACTCGCAATTCAGCTGGCGACTGGCTACCAGCGGTCACACAATGCAGATGAGTGCAAGGGTTTGTGTGGCAGCCTCCATATGAGCAGTGCTGCGGCTATCGCTTTTGCGGCGTGCTCAATCAGCCACCCCTGCCTCTGCTATCTTGGTGTGGTTGTCTGCAATGCCGCCCCATGCGCTGCAGCGCCTCGCCGTCGTCCTAGCGTTCCTCGCGTTGGGTGACCTCCCTCGCTGGCGCGCTCTTATGTTAAATGTGACAATTTTGCGACGCCAACCCCTGGTGTAAGGCCCCTGGTGCACGCAGGAAGCGCGCAGGACGACACATCTAATTTACTGAGCTTCCGTGACGCACAGACAAAGGTGACCGGCCTGGGCTATGGAAACATGCGCTCGCAGTCCATGTTTTTCCATCGGCACAGCATGCTCCCCGCCGTCTGCCTGCGCCCTTGCTCTGCTCTGTCCGCTGCACAGCAGCGTCGTTAGGTGCAGCAGCACGTTGCGCGTGTGCGCGCCGGCCGCAGTGGCAGGTTGTAACGTTCGCATCGCCTCCCCCGCCAGGCGTCCGCCTCCAACCAGAGCTCCCCGATACTGTCGACGTGGACCGGGCCCGCGTGCGACAACAACACCTTCTCGCGGTGGTCGGACGTATACTGCAGCGGCGGCCGCGTGGCGGAGCTGCGCCTGGGCGGCCTGGGCCTCGTCGGCCCGCTGCCGGCCGCGTGGGCCAACCTGACCGCGCTGCAGCGCCTGTACCTCAGGTCCGTCCCGCCTGGCACCGGCCCCGGCCTCCCCGCTCCTGGCGCTGGCAGGCTCCACGCTGGCGGCCCTGCGGCTCGTGCCCCGAGCCGCGGCTCCAGCCCCGCGCTCACCGTCCCAGTTGCTGGTGCACGTCGCGTACCCCCCGCATGCTCAGAATGTAGCAATCCAGGCCTTGCCATGCCTGCAGTTTGAACAAGAGGGTGCTGTGCCCCCCTGCCGCCACCGGCATGCGGCCTGAGCTTGCCCAAGCCGCACTTGCGTGCCGCCCTCCGCCTTCACACCTCTGCACGCAAGCCGTGCATGGTGTGCCCTGCTGCTGCGCAGCGCATGAGCTGTCCTTTCAGGCGTTGTGCGGAGTGCGTGTATGAGGCTATGGCCCATTTAGCCAAGTGGTTCTGCATGGCCCTGCGCATGCATGCGTTGCTCAGTGCCGCCCTTGTTTCACGAGGCAGTGGCAGGGGCGGCGCGGACCCCACAATTGCGCGTTGCGCGCGCAGCAACAACACGCTGACGGGGAGCCTGCCGCCGGAGTGGCAGCAGCTGACGCAGCTGCAAGAGCTGAGCGCGGTGCGCGCCGCTGGGCATAGCGCTTCCTGTTGCTGGCGCAGCCGCTTTTGCTCTGTTCCAGCGTGAAGTGCATCTGCCGCTTGCCCCAACGCCATGGCCTTGCTGCGGGGGGGGGGGGGTTCATGCGGCGGGCGGCCCGCCGCGCAGGCAAACAACCAGCTAAACGGCACGCTGCCGGCTGGCTACAGCAACCTCGTCAGTCTCACCTCCTTGCGGCTGGGATCCAACAGCGTCGGCGGTGCGCCTCGTGCTGCCCGTCTGCTGCTGGCCATTGCCGTCGGTGTCAGCTGGATGTATTTTGTTGGAGTGTGATGCTCGCAGGTATGGCGTCCGTCGCTAGGACTTCTAGATTAACATAGGCACAGTGCATGAAGTCACCTGACATCCGAGAGGTCAGTACATGCGCGCCTTGCGTGAGCGTGCAAGCCTTCGTGGCAGACAGGCGCGGCTGGGGTGTGCAGGGCCGCTGCCAGACGCCTGGCAGACGCTGCCGTCCCTGGCGGTCGTGGACCTCAGCAATAACACGCTGTCGGGTGCGCGCCCCGCGCGCCTGAGCTCGCAGGGCGCGCCCCGCTCCCGCGCGTGCGGCTGCAGCGCGCCAGCTGACCGTGCGCGCTGGGCGGACGCGCGCTCTGCGGCCGCCGGCCTCCCAAGCCGCGCCTGCATCATGCCCGCTCAGCCCGGAAAGGCCGATGCACGAGCGCGCCGCTGCAAGCCATGTCGTGTGTGACCCTGCATGCCACGTACACCCTGCCTGAGTCCAGGCCACGCGCAGGCACGCTGCCTGCATCCTGGGGCGGCCTGAGGGCGCTGCTGCGCCTGGACGTCTCTGGCAACCTGATGGCGGGGACGCTGCCGCTGGCCTGGGCGCAGCTGCCGGCGCTTGCCTACCTGAACGTCTCCAACAACGTGCTGAACGGCACCCTGCCGCAGCCCTGGCAGGCGCCCCTGGCCACGCTGGACGTCAGCTACAACTCGCTCACAGGCGCGCCGCCGGGCGCGGGTGCTTGCCCGCTTGGTACCTGCTGTCTCCAGCGGATGCGCCGGCATGCTGCCCCGCCGCGCCTCCGCTGTCGCGTTGGTTTTGTGGCAGGACAGCGCAGCGGGGAGGGACCAACCGCGAGCGCGCCGCTCCTGTCTCCGCTCGTGACCCTGGGTCGTGCGCGCAGGCACGCTGGGCAGCCTGGCGGGCAACCTGACCAACCTGACGCTGTTCTACGGCGACAGCAACCTATTTAATGGCACCTTACCCGCCGGCGTCGTCCGCAACCTGACCCGGCTCCGGGAGCTGACGCTCTCCAACAACAGCCTCGTCGGTGCGCGGCCTGCGCCGGCGCCCGCTCGGTGCCTGCGTGGGTGCCTGCGTGGAGGATGACTTCTGCTTTTGCTGGCATGCTTGCAGCAGGTGCCTGCTTGGGTGGCGGGGTTTCCTGTGTTGTATGCTGACATGCTTGTAATGTGTGCAGAGTATCTGGCCCGGCCGGTCGGCCTAAATGCGCCCGCGGGTGTGCCGGGCTGCAGGGAGCCTGCCGGTGCTGAGCAACCCCTCTCTTACGGACATGGACGTCTCAGAGAACAACCTTGCTGGTGCGTGCTCTCGCATCACCCCCGACGTGCGATGCATGGGCGCCTGCTGTTGCAACCTGTGCGGATCCGTGTGCCATTACATGTCCAGAGTGACTCTGTGCGTGACAGTGTGCCCGTGTTATTGTGGCAGAAAAATAACTGGATCAATTGTGTGGCTAACACAGTGCTCTGTTTGCAGGAACGCTACCGTCCGCATTGCCGCCCAACCTAACATACTTCAATGCGAGCTACAATAACTTAAACGGTGCGCTGCGCCGCAGCGCTCCCGCCCTGCAGCGGCTCCCTGGTGTCGCTTTTCCCCCTGTGCTGCTCGCAAGCTCTGACTGGTGGTCAAAACACAGAGCAAGGTTTAAACACCGAGACCGCTGTGCGGCACGAGGTGCCGGCTCTGGAGGGCCGCCGGCGGTCACGCCCAGCGCGTGACTCACCGAGGCCCTGCGGGGGCGCAGGCACCCTGCCGGCCGCGTGGGCGTCGAATAGCCCTGCGCTGCAGGACATCTACCTGAACAACAACTCACTGACGGGCACGCTGCCGCCCCAGTGGGCGGGCCTCCAGAGCCTCATGGACTTGTCCGTGCCGCTTAACTACCTCACAGGCGCGCGCCCGCCGGGGGGGGGCCGGCGCATCTCACCAGCAGCGCAACAGCCAGTCACGAGGCCTGCATGGCGCAGTGCATCACGGTGCCGGCTCCTTTGACGAGCATTTGCGCCTGCGCACGGGGCGCGGGACCGTCACGCGCTGCGCGCGCGCGTCTGAGGCGGCGGCGCGGCACATGCAGGCACGCTGCCGGCCGCGTACGGCGCGCTGCCGGCCGTCCAGCACCTGTACCTGATGTCGAACAACTTCTCTGGTAAGCGGCAGTTCCACATCCTTCCCTCCGATTTGCAGCTGTCTGACGAGCAGTCTCAATTCTCAACTACTGCTGTCTGGTCCTTCTTACAGTTTGTAAGCAAGTTGTCATCTGTACGTCCGGTTGGCTTTCGTGTCTACAGGCGCCCTGTGAGTCCCACCGCTCCGCGCTGTGTCTGGCGGATCTGCCCAGCGTGCATGATCCTGCAAGCTGAGGACGCCACCGGCGGCGTGCACGCCCCGCGGCGCCCAGGGCCTGCGCGCGCGGCGCGCAGGCACGCTGCCCCCGCAGTACGCCAACCTGACCGGCCTGAAGGACCTGGACGTGGCGGACAACTACCTGACCGGCCAGCTGCCCGCCGCCTACTTTGCCGCCGGCGCCTTCTCCAACGGCACATTCATGGAGGTGCGCTGCACGCTGCCGCGCCCTGTGTGCCCACGGCGCTGCCCGTTTGTGCAAGTGCCTGTGCACGCAAGCCGTGCCTGGGAGCCTGGGAAGCAGGCAGATCTGCCGGTGGTGCGACCCCCGTGTGTAGCCTGGACACTGACATTCTTACATGCATGTGAATACGAGCCTGCACTGGCGGCGGGCTGCCAGCATGCCAGACGAGGACGGGTCTCAGGGCCCAGGCTGGGTAGGGGGCCGCACTGGGCGGTGCCGGCTGTCCTCCAGGCACGGCGCGCGCGCGCGCGCGGCTGCGCCAGCGCGCGCCCCATCTGCGCCCCCCGCCTGCCCGCGCGGCCCGCCCGACCGCGCGGCCGCCGCGGCAGGTGTACCTGAACAAGCTGACCGGGACGCTGCCGGCCGTTACCCCCAACTGCCCGCTGTGCACGCGCCGCGCCAACACCAGCGACGGCTTCGGCTCTGGGCTGACCGTACAGCCCATGCGCGCCGGCTCTGGTGCGCCTGAGCCCGCTGGCTGCGGAGTCTGCGTGCGTCGGATGCGGTGCCTTTGCGTACCGGGTGCCTCCAGCAGCGCCGGCGCTGAATGCCTGTGACTTGCGCTTGTATGCACTGAGCTCAGTGCGTGAGGGGCCCTTCAGGTCCATGCTGCGGCCTGCCCATGCGTGCATACTTTGAGGTCAGTCTCGCCTCCGCATGCGCCACCTGCCAGTGCAGCACGCGAGCTTGGAAGGCCGCGGCTGCGGGCGCAGGCGTGTGCGGGCCAATTCCGGCCGGCCTCAGCGTGGACGGCCTGCGGCCCAGCTCGGTGCTGGTGCAGGACCCGCGCTCGCAGGGGCAGCCCGACGACGCCGACTACCAGCTCTTCCTGGCCTCGCTGTCGGCCCCCTGCCCCGGCGCGGGCGGCGGCGGCGGCGGCGCGCCGAGCGCGGGGCACCGCGCGGGCGTCATCATCGGCATCATCGTGCTGGTCGCCGTGCTGCTGGGCCTGCTGGTGGCCGCCGCCGTGCTGCTCGCGCGCTGGCGGCGCCACGCCGGCCTGTTCCGGCACAGCCGCTTTGCGCCCGAGGACGAGAAGTCCGCATTCGAGCTGCCGCCCACGTCGGGGCCGGTCTCGCACAATGGGCGCTGAGGCGGGCCGCGCGCAGGGCGCGGCCAGCGTCGCGCCGGGCGGCTATGCGGGCTTGCGCCTTCCAGCCGCCGCCCGAGCTCAGTCGCGTCCGGCATGCCTGCGGGCAACCCCAGGGGCATGCGAGGCATCAGGCGCGCTGCAGGCGAGGCCACATTTGGGGGGCTCTGCGCGCGCCGGCGTGTTTTAAGGTTTTGGGGGCAGCCAGAAGGGTTTGCCAGTGCGGTGGCCCTGCAGGTCCAGGGTGTGCTGGCTTGCATACATGCACGCCTGCAGAACAGGAGCTCTTGGGGTTGCAAGTGCGGCGACCCAGGGCTCCTGCGGTAGGGTCAGGATGGAACAGGATTGCATGCTCGGCCTTCCTGCAATGCCGCACAATGCGGGCTGGCGGCCATGCGAGGAACTGCATTGCTGCCGGTCATGCACTGCGGCGCCCGACCTGCTCACATGCAGTCGGGAGCGGCAGTTGGCGGGCCCGTATACAAATTGGCCCTCAGGTCCCTGCTGTGACATCACTCCTGGCAGTGGTGTGGGCTTGAGAGCCACATGAGTGTACAAGCTCGGGTAAGTTTTTTGGTCGAGTCTCAGGTCACTGTTCAAGCATGAGCGCACAACGCTGTGTGCTGCATGGTGCGTTTGCGCCTGTGTGTATCTCCCCTTGTGCTTTGCTTGCGTCCTGTCTGTCCAGTGTCTGTGCGTAGGGCATCCTACAGTGGCGCAGTCCTTGTCTGCTTTGGTATATGAGGGCGCAGGTGTGGACCTGCCATGTAGCCTTAGTTACTCCCGCTGTTATGACACAGTCCCGCAAACAGACACTGCGCAGGCCAACGCGAGAAGCCGCAGACATGCGCAAACTCGGTAAAGCGCATGTAGCCAGACGCAGAGATGCAGGAGCACCCACACCCTAGGAACCTGCTCACTCACCGCCCAGGTGCAAACAGGGGCGCTAGGGGACGTCGCCATTCGTGCAGACCGCTCACCACAGGGACATGCGTGGCTCGACAAGAAGCCGCAGCACTGTGTGTGCTGCCTCCCAACATATGGAGCGCAATACCGTTGCAGCCTGTCTGCTGTCTTGAGCCTGCATGTTTGCAGGGCATGCAGCTTGCAGTGCCCTGCGGCCTTGTCTAGTCGCCTTCACGGTGCAGCTGCCGGGTGCCTCGGCGAGATCACAGGCACAAGCTGCGGCGGTGCGAGTGCCCCTGGCTGGTGGTATGCGCATGAGTGCCAGTGATATGCCAGGTGAAGCAGCTTGGTGGTGCAGTCAGGCGAGCAGGAGACTGCGCAGGATTGTGGTGTTGCATGTGTTACAGCCTGTGGGCGCCAACTGTGGCTGCCCCGGCGGACAGACAATACTTGCAGCCATCAAGCATGGCATACTGTATAGTGTGCAAGCTGATCCCATGCAAGCACTGGATGTGCGGACGATGACACCGCTGATCATGCAACCAAGCATGAATGCAAACCCTATCAAGCAGGCCAACTCCCGTTTTATCATTGCTACTTCGCAGGTGTTGACCAAAACAAGCAAGGTCACAGGGCGGGCGCCCGCAGATGCGGGTTCATATGACCCGTAGCAAAGACCTAACACTTGCTGAAAACACTAGATGCCAGCCACATGGCAGAAGCACGAGCCCTGAAGAACCCCAACCGTAAGCCCTGAAGGATCCAAACATCCAGAGCATGACCCTCGCGCTGAATGCCGCGCATCAACGCAGGCGCTGGTCCAGTCATCAGACAAACCTAAACATTCCGGGGTGTCATTCATTTCATTTGCGCATGCGCTATCACTGGCGCTCACACTGTATTACTAGCGCAGGCCCTACGCAGCGCTGCATGCGCATCATTGCCCGGGCTGTGCCGGTGTTGGCGCCCGGGATGGCGGTCGCTCCGGCTGCACTCCTCTGCCTCCTGTCGAACACAGCATTCCTCACATGTTTGGGCAGCGAAGTGCGCTGGCTTTGGGTTTGCAAGCCTCACCACAAGCTCGCAGCAGGTGTGCATGCACGCTTGCAGCTCGCATGACTGCAACAATGTTAAAATAATAAAAAGAACCTGATGCACAGTGCAAAGGGAGTGCTGCGACCGCTGACGGGGCTTGAAACATGAGCACGATGCGGGCCGGGCCCGCACCCGCGCTAGGCGGCCAGCAGCAGCTTCAGCACGGCCTTCGCGACGGCCGCCTCGCGCTGCGCCGCGGCCGCCTCGCGCTGCGCCGCGGCGCGCGCGGCCTCCGCCGCCGCCAGCCGGCCGAGCAGCACCTCCAGGATGTCCTTGCCGTCGTTGATGACACCCATGGCGTCGTGGTAGGCGTCCGCCTGGGCCGCGTGCTCCTCCTCGAGCGCCAGCAGGCGCAGCAGCAGGTTGTCGCGCGGCGGGCGCGCGGCCTGGCCGGCGCGCATGCCGCTTGGCTCAGACGCAGGCAAGCGTGAAG
>JAABUU010000482.1_pt1 | contig 89180 bp, 99 predicted proteins | sample 5559301 | NCBI WGS metagenome assembly JAABUU01 (sample SAMN10711884, study PRJNA513360) | rock metagenome | isolation source: Antarctica rocks | place: Antarctica: Victoria Land, Richard Nunatak white
ATACTACTGAATAACTAGCCCAAATATTGAAGTTCCCCAGCTGAATTTGATGGTTCAATGGTTGATGCAGGTGAGGGGTGTATTGGTTGGGGAGCGCGCGACCGTGACTTAATGCGGGGTACTGTACGTCATCGAAATGTTCTACCTGGTGCACTAGACCCGCTTGTATATTGATAAACATTCAGTGCATTTGCCAGTTGTTGCAGTGGACATTATCCAGGCAATTTGATATTGAAGATGCCAGACCTTTCCACTCTTGTTACTCCGGCGCCTTATCACATTATAACGTACCTCTTCCATTGCCTCCCTAAAGTCAAACATGATCGCTGACCTCTCCATAGCTATGGCACCCTTCTCGGCTCGTCTGCTTTCCAGGTATTATTCTACTACCCCTTACTGCAATCATATGCCCCAGCCAGGTCTCACGTTGTGTTCAGACCTTCATCGGCGGCCCCGTAGCCTACAAGGCCCTCCCACGGCCGCAATTCTCCTCCCTTCAACAAGCCATCTTCCCCATCTTCTTTGGCCTCCAAACCGCGCTCCCTGCCATCCTTGCTCTTACATATCCTGGTGTCAAAACATCTTTGGGGTCAACGCCATCAAGCTTGTCCGGGGTCCTCGCCGAAAACAACAGGTTCAGCGTTTTGGCTCCAATAGCTGCTATTTTCGCAATCAACTTGACCAATTTGGTATGGATTGGTCCGACCACAACGCAGATCATGAAGGAAAGGAAACACCAGGGTAAAGTTACTACTTTGTGGATCCCTCGCCGGTATAGCTGCTTACATGGATCTGTTGCTAGAAACCAGAGACGGAAAGAAGAGCCATGACGCGCCACCCCATTCGAAGGAGATGACCAGATTAAACAAAGCATTTGGAAGAATGCATGGGGCTTCGGCTTTGACCAATTTGGCTGGCCTGCTTGTGACGGTATTTTACGGCGTTGTGCTTGCTGAGAGGCTGCAGTGAAGATAACAGGAATAAGAACGCCAATGTAGATTTAAATATACTCAGTAGAATCAGATAAATGAGTCAGTCCATGGTTATCCCAATTAGGTCCAAGGTTCCTAATACCTATCAAGGGTATCAATTTCACCCCACTTTACCCTGCACTCCATACATGTCATTGCGCGTCTCTCCACAATTCTTGTTTAGAGCAGCCCCTCCTCGCCATTCCTCTACCATCATCGGGAGAGCAGAATGGGCTACAAAAACGATCAGAACTTCTATCCAGAGACCTATCGACCGGGAAGTTCTGCGAGCGGAACCCCCCGACTCCCTCCTCTCCCGCCACGAGCGAACTCCACAGCTTCAGATGCGTTATCCCCTCCGCCCTACTCAGAAATTGCGCCGACGTATCACTCCCAGCCTTTAACCCATTCATGGTCTGCACAAGACCCTCGATCATCTTCTACCCAGTCTCTAGTACCGGAAGATACTGCAGCAAATGGAAAGAGGACTCTACTTCTGATCTATATCCATGGATTCATGGGCAATGAGACGAGCTTTAGGAGCTTCCCAGCCCACGTACACAATGTTGTCACAGCTATGGTAGCAGAGACACATGTTGTTCATACAAAAATATACCCAAAATACAAGTCTAGAAAGGCAATTGAGTTTGCCAGGGATGACTTTAGCAAATGGTGGGGAACCTCTGCGGTTACTTGATGGATTTTATAGCCACAGCGCTGATGATATCAAGGCTCTCCCCCCATGAGTCACCCAAGACAGATGTCGTTCTCCTCGGACATAGCATGGGCGGCATCTTGTCAGCTGAAGTTGTCTTGCTGAAGCAACTCAACAGCGAATCATTCCAACATCGTATATTGGGTACAATCAACTTCGACACTCCTTTCCTGGGGATGCATCCAGGTGTAGTTGTCAGTGGACTTGGAAGTCTCTTTCGACCCGCGCCTGAATTGCCAAATGCTAGACCTCAACAAGAAAGCTCTAGTGGTCAAGAGGTTAGGCGGATGCCGACCAACGATGAGTTCTCGGCCTCGCTATCTGCTACTTTTTCTCTACACCAGTCACGAACACAATCTTCTACGACTTCGGGCTACTTCAGTCCTCCTGCCAGTTCGGCAACAAGCAACCGGCAAGACTCTGGTACGACCAACCTTCAGCAGATTTTGTCTCCAGATCTACCAACCAAAGATCCGAATTACAATCCTCCGTTCCCCAACGATATAAGGGTACCAACACGCACGGGCTGGGACAATGCCTTGCACTTTGTGATGAAGCATTCCGATGGTTTGACGAAAGCTACGAAGTCTTACGTGACTTCGCACCTCGAATTTGGTGGTGCAATGGCGGACTATAAGGGCTTACAAACCCGCTACGCAAAGCTCAGAGCTCTTGAAGATGTGGATGAGAAAAGATCGGGTCATCGAAGGATAAGGTTTGTCGACTACTATACTGCAAGTACAGGTAGATTGAAGAGGCCCAAATCTCCGTCACCTCGTAGGTCCAGATCTCAAATTGGTTCCCAGCTGGATGACTCTGGAAAGCCTATGAACCAGTCATTGCAAGAGTTGAGTTTGTCTGCTCCTGATACTCGATCGCCATCTAGGAGTCCAAGAATTTCGCTCGAGGAGCACGGAGATTGGCAGGTTATTCCAGGGGTTCTTCAAGATGACGACGAAGCTGAAGAAGCTGGCAACTCATTTGTGGGAGAAGAAGGTGCTGTGTCCTATAGTAACGAAGGGATGAACATTGTAGACCCCTCACCAATTACCGACGACGAGCACGAAGAAGCTCGCAACATCCAGGACAAAGCCGCCCCTGAGACCACCGAGCCCATGTCACCCTCCACACCAGCAGATACCGCCTCCATAACCCCCAGCGCTCTCTCAAAATTCCCCTCGCTTCCACCCGTCCCATCACTACCCCCGGAACCTCCAGCTTTCGATCCCTCTCCCTTCCCTGACAAGGACACCCGCAAACTCGCCGAAAAGGAACATTCCCGCCAAGTCAAAGCCTACAAACAAACCGTCAAAGACCGCGACAAAGCTATCAAGGACCGGAGGAAGTTGCTCGAGAAGCGTGAAAAGAACGCAAAGATGGCGAGAGAGAAGCAGGTCAAGCTCGATGCTAGAGAGTTGACAAGATTGGAGGAAGACGGCAAGAAGAACCAACCCAAGTCACCAGCAAAACTAAAGAAGGACCCCACCGGCATCCCCAACAAAGACGGCCAGGACGAGCCATTACCCGAAAAACCAAAACGCGACAAGAAATTCTGCATGCTTCCCCCCCGCATCAACGGCGAGCGCGATCCCTGCTGGGTAAGAGTGTTTATGCGGGATGTGGACGAGGTGGGCGCGCATTGCGGGTTGTTCCTTGTGGGCGAGCAGTATGAGGGGCTGGTTGGGGATGTGGGGGAGAGGGTTAGGGGGTGGGTTGAGGGGTGAGATGAGTAGGGTATGGGAGAGGGACTAAGAGATTGCGTCTGGGTTGGATGGGAGGGGGATTGAGTGATAATGGGCTATGGACGGAAAGGAGTTTGTGGGGGTTCAGGGCTTGATGGTCTGCGACGCACCTAATGATACCCAAGAATGCTCTGCTACCTTTAGGTATAAATATTTCCATTAATGCTTAAAAGTCTCCCATACCACAACCTTCAACTCTCAAACCTCCCCCCTACTAACGAACCCCCCAACCCCCCCTTCCCGACACCCCTCACCCCTTTCCTGTATCCACTACTGTATGACTTCCACTCAACCAGCCAGCCGTCCACTCTACCACTCAGAAACCAAAACTCAAATTCTATTTTCGTGAAAAATCAGATCGAGTCTGTAAAATCCTTACGATATGCACTAAGTAAACCTAAGGTATTCTCTTCGCTATAGAATCTACTCAACTACGCCGTTGTTTCTGTTCTAGACTATATACACCGAAACCAGGAAAACTAGACGAGTTACGAGTTACATACAAGTTGTATTCATCACGTTGCTTTGTGAAATTAACTGCGGGTGTCCAACATGGCCCGGTATCCAAATATGACCCCGGACGGGAGCGCTTTCTTTTAACATCACCCTCCAAAACACTCCTTCGTCCAAGAATATCCTAAATCAAACCCCCCGGATACGGCCCTGGCATTGCTCCTCTCCCTCCACGACCTGCACCACCCATCCTCCCCCCTCTCCCGGCCATCCCGGGCAACTCAAAATCCGGGTTCGAGCCCAACAGCATATCTCTCTGCTGCAGCGGTGGTGGTCCTCGATTCGGCCCTGGTCCTTGCTGCGGCGGTGGTCTCCAGGCAGGATTGATGCCGCGCTGGGAGATGGAGGTGTAATCGCTGTCGCCGCTGACGGCGGGTGAGCGGGCACCTTCTTGGATGGATTCGAAGGAGGAGGAGGGCTCGAGGTGGCTGTGGTAGTGGGGTTCGTTGGGGTGGCTGTGAGCGCCGGGCATTAGGGAGGTGGGGAGAGGGGAGGTGGCTTGTTGTTGAGGGGGGTGGGGAGGCTCGGGGGAGGCGAAGCGTGGGTCAACGTCTTCGTAGTAGTTGTCGCCGGAGTTGAATCGGGTGTGTTGAGGGGATGGAGATTGGGATTGCTGAGCGATTTGTGGCGTGGCTTCCGTGGGAAGTTCAACGGGAGGAGCGGTTAGAGGAGAGCGGGGTTGAGAGAAGTTGGGTGGGGAGTTGTTTTTGCGGGCGGGACCACCGGCCCAGGCGGCGCGGGGAGGAACGTAGGGTCTGTTTGTGTATTAGCAACAGGAGGTAGTCCGGAATTAAAAAGTACTTACTCCTGCGAGCTGTAGATACCTATCATGCCATCGTGTTGCTCTTCTGGTCTTTGCTGTTGAAGTGCAACTAGACCTCCGACATCACTATCACTGTCTCGTAATTGCATCGTTCGATTATACGAAGGCGATTGCAAAGGACTTGCGGAGAAAGCATCCATCTCCACTGCCTGGCCAATCACTACTCCTCCGGGTGGATGTTGAATGGGCAAGGGTGGAGGAGGCGATTCGCTCCTATACAGCGGTTGCCCAGGAGGGCCTGGTGACGGCTGTCTTCCTCCATAACCGGCTACTAACGGAGCAGATGGCGGGCCTGGCGATTGTTGTCTGCTGTAAACCCCAGGTGCAGAAGGAGGTCCGGGCGAACCCTGCCGGCTGTACCCTCCCGGTGCTGACGGAGGACCTGGTGAAGGACGTCTGCCATAGCCTGGTGCTGATGGGCTTCTGCCATATCCTGCAGGACCTTCGTTGCCGTAACCAGGCGGCGGCCCTCTTTGACCACGACCACCCATTTCGCCTGCTATATAGCCCGCCCCAGCTCCAGCTGCCATAGCCCCAATCGGTGCTCCCCTCCCATTTCCATTCATTCCGGGCCCTCCTCTACCAGGCCCGTAAGGTCCCCCTCTCCCATAACCTCTGGGCGGGTATCCTCCTCGGCCTCTTCCTCGAAAACCTTGCGAATTCATGGAGTCGTTGGGGTACTGATTCATTCCTCTATCGGTAGAACTCCTTCGCGAAGCTGATGGTGGCAAAGGTCCGAATGCATTTGAGGGCTGTAATGGATTCCCGTATTCGTCCCGCGGCACGTCGTATCTACCACCATGCCCGCCTTGCATTCCACCCCTTCCTCCCCTGCCGGAACCTCCATGCCGATCAAATTCATTCTCTGATCCGGTCAAAGTGGCACTTGTATTACTCGGCAGCGTCTTGTTAGAGAGTGATCGTTGGTTCAGGGGTTCACGCTCTTCGTCAATGGCTCGCTTCGACTCAAAAGTAGCGAAGGCGGGCAATTTCCCCGAACCTGGTGCACCATTGATCATTGGTGGTGCGTTTGGCTGCGAACCCAGGGGAGGCGGGGATTCAGCCCGAACTGTGTCTTCTTGACGGTTGAAGTAATTTGCCCCGCTCATCTCAGCATTCTCTGCTATCCTCTTCTTTCTAGCTTTTCTGTTAACCAGTGTTCTTCGCATGGCGCATGTGACTACGCCACTTGCGGCAATTAGTATAGTAGATGCTAGAACGATCCATCCTCCCCATTGTAGATGCGGTACGAATAGCAGAATATCCACGAGAAACGCCAGCAGGCTGAGCAGCAAAGTGGGAAGCAGTAAGATGAGCAGTGCGAGAAGATAGCGTGGTGAATGTGAAGGCGAATGTAAATGCGCGGTGGCAGCGAGTATGAAGCAAATAAGAGTGAGAAGGGCGGCCACGGGGTGGACTATCAGGATCGAAGACAAGGAGGACCGGGCAGCCGGAGGAAGTGAAAAGTCGGCATCATCTTTGCTGTTGCCGAAAAGAGTCTGAGAATCTGCACACAACAGCTGTCAGCGAGTGTCCAAAGCTCTTGCCAAGACATGGCTTGGGCTTGAGAGCTCCTGGAGCAGCATTTCAACACTGGAATAGGATGCACTATTTTTTTGGCCCAGCTTCGCTTCCGTATTCCACAAGAGCCTTCCAATCGAAAGTAACGTACTTGTAGTATATCCAACCTGTACACCTGTACATTGAGACCCTTTGCAATATCCAAACACACCAAATTGAACTCCTTGGAACGACGCAAGCGGTATGCCCTTGACGATGGGGGTTGATATCACTGAAAGAAGCAGTAGAACGAAAGCAATGAACAGAAGAATCGCAAGAGGCGTAGCCGGTCGCAACATTACGATGAATGTTAGTTTTGATTGCTCGAAAGCCCAGCTCTTGGTTGCAGTCCTCGGGTTTTCCTGTTGTTAGAATATTGTCTCAGTCTCGCGATCCACTCCCCTGTCGCATTGGAAGCACACGACAACGCCGTCAGTCTCTTCTTGATCGCATTCCAAGATGCGGCTCCATGTATCAAAAGTTTCAGAGCACAATGGGTAGTCCGTAATTGACGGCCCTTTAAGTGGCTGTCGAGGGCATGAAGTTGGCAGGCAGTGCGGGACTAAGGTAGGCCTCTCTCAAAGGTGGGTGTGCAACGGGGCGGTGGTCTTAGCCAGGAGAAGTCAAGGTCCGGAATTAGCGCGCAGTCTTGTTGTGGCTGCTCTCCCTCGTCCGCACAGCAGTCTTGTCCAATGGATTTTAGAAAAGGGTGTAAGGAGCGTTGAGAAAAGAACAAAGGAGCGTATGTGGTGGAATACCTTTCAGGATAGAGGAGCTGAAGCAAGATTTATTTGAGTTGTTGCTTTGCTTTTCCTCTCCCTATCCGCTCTCCACTTTTTTTGAAATTGGATTTCGCTTGTGGACTTGCTGGGATGAGTCGCTCCCACTTCCCAACATAATCGTGCAGCTTTGGAATACTCGTAGGCAACTTTTGTACAGCATACGGATTATCAGACACGTTGGGAATAATAGCCCATGGATATATATTGATTAAAGATGGACATATGAGTGCCACTTGCTGTTACAGTGCAGAATGACCCCAGAAAACCGCGAAACCAGAGGTGCACGCAGGGGTTACTATTCTATTGTTACAGTGGTGCAGGCTCAGCGTTTCCAGCGCCGAGACCTCTCTTCCAGTTGTCTGCCTATTGTTTCTTTGATTGAAAATGCCACGCATCAGACTCGAAGTAGAACACATGTCTCTAATGCCATGTATTCCGCATAACATCTACTGCTTGAGTCTGTCAGAAGGTCTTCGGCTACTTGCGGCATGTTTCAGCACAAGATAGGATATGGATGGCCGTATTTAAATCTAATCTAATCTCAATCTACGGGAGACTAAAACGTAGCTTATCTCGTTCATCGTCATCAAAGTCGCTTAAGGTAAGTCTATACTGGCATCCACCACTTCCTGAAGGCAGCCATTTGGGGCCGTTTGCCATGATTCGTCCCTTGACTGGCCTCTGTGCACGTTGCCTTGCTAAGAATTCAAACCCAGCATTTCTCACCACACGAAGGCTCTTTACCGCCAAGTCAATTCAGCCGCAGCAGTTTCAACCGTTCAGCGGTCCTCCTCCGCCAAATTCTCTCCCCACAGCAGCTCCACCGAAACAATATCGCCGCATCCGAACATGGACCCGTCGCCTCGTATACTTAGCAGTGGGCACGGGTGTACTATACGGTATCGACAGACAGTTCTATGCTTCTTCGATAACCCGCAGCGCACGCACTTTCGGCCTCGGATTAATCGTAGCAATAGACTACAAGATCAACTTTCGTCCACACCCACCGTTAGCAGAATCCATCGCTGCCCTTCATGCTCGCAATGCAGAGCGTCTATTCGACCTTCTGCGCGCCAACGGAGGGCTCTACCTCAAGATCGGGCAAGCCATTGCAATGCAATCCGCCATCCTTCCTCCAGAATTTCAGAAAATGTTCGCCAAAATGTTCGATGACGCTCCCCAAAATAGCTGGAAGGAGGTGGAGAAAGTGATACGGGAGGACTTTGGGAAATCTCCCGAAGAGGTATTTGGCGTGAGCTTTACTGGAGAGGCTGGAAAGGGCGTCATGGAGCGGACTGCAAGGGCAAGCGCGAGTGTAGCTCAGGTACACTGGGCAAGGCTGCCGGATGGGAGAGAGGTCGCGATAAAGGTGCAGAAGAACGAGATTGCGCAGCAAGTAGGCTGGGATCTCTGGACTTTCAAGGTTGTGACCTGGATATACACTGCCTGGTTCGACCTTCCTCTGTACAGCCTCGTACCGTTCATCTCGCAACGACTATTGCTGGAGACGGATTTCGAAAACGAAGCTGACAACTCTGAGCGCATGGCAAAGCTCGTGGCTGGCGAATCTCGCCTTCGCGGCCGAGTCTACATTCCGAAAATCCACCGGGACCTAAGCTCAAAACGTGTCATGACAGCAGAATGGATCGAAGGTGTTCGGTTGTGGGACAAAGAGACCCTTACACGGCCATGGCTCGGCAAGCGCAGCCAAGGGAGCCCTGGCTGTCGTGGTGCACCTCTGAACCTCCCGAAGCAAGAGGAAATACAGGCCACAATTAAAAGTCATCCCCCGGAAGAAAAACTGAAGCCCAACCGCGACTGGTGGAAAGGCCCTTCCAACAAAGGCGGCCTTGGCCTCTCACTCAAAGATGTCATGACCGAAATGATTGACCTCTTCTCCGCTCAAATGTTCCTCTGGGGCTGGGTCCACTGCGACCCTCACCCCGGCAACATCTTCATCCGGCGCCTCCCCTCTGGCAAACCCGAGCTCGTTCTCATCGACCACGGCCTCTACGTGCACATGCAGCCCGAGTTCCGCCGCCAATACAGCCTTTTCTGGAAATCGCTCATGACATTCGACAACAAGACCCTCGGCGAAATAGTTCAGAGCTGGGGCATCAACAACGCCGACATCTTCGCTTCCGCTACGCTTATGCGCCCCTACGCTGGCGGCGATAATACTACCTCTGCCGAAATCAAAAAGGGCCTCACCGGCAAAGAGCAGGCTGAGCGCGCGTATGAGATGCAGCAGAAGATGCGCCAGGGCATGCGTGACATCCTCGGTGACGAGAAGAAATGGCCGCAGGAACTCATCTTCATCGGCCGCAACCTGCGCATCGTGCAGCAGAACAACCAATTCCTCGGCTCCCCGGTCAACCGCATCAAAATCACCGGCAACTGGGCCTCGAGGAGTCTGGTCGACAGCCCGGATCTCAGCCTGCGCGAGAAGACGGTGAATTTCGGGCGGCATTTGATTTTCAAATTCGTGCTGTTCAGCAGCGATTTGGTATTCTATGCTGGCAAGATCAGGCAGTTCCTTGGGATTGGTGGGGGAATGGAGGATGAGATGGAGGCGCAGATGAAGCGGATCGCAAAGGATTTTGGGGTCGAGTTGAATCATGCTGTTTTTGAGGGGTGAATGGGTTGGGTGCGGTGCATTAAGGGTTTTTTTTTGGGGTTGGAGATGCGTATGGCGTGGATGAGAAACGGCTATGGGGCGCTATGGGTGCGGGTAAAACAATTCTGCTTCAACTGCATATGGGAAGGTTCGGTCGGCTGGAAGTAGCATCGTTGGAAGATTATATAGAAAATATCACAGATCGTACATAGGTTCATTCTAATGGAGATACTAGAATCCTGAGGCCACACCACGAGCCTCCCTCACTACCTCCCTTATCCACTCTAATCTCCAACCCTTTCGAAACCCAACCTCAAATCCCATTCCTTTTCTCCAACCTCACACCCTTTCAACCTTCCGAACCTTCCCTAACATCCCATTCTCTCTCCTACCACCCCGAAGCCGCCCGCATACCTCCCGCAACCTCATCCACACGCCATACTTCCTAAAAAGCTTATCCCAAGCTCTTCCCTAGAAGAATTAACGTGATTCTTCTCCAAAACTCTTATCTACAAGGCTTATTTAGATGACGGTGCTCTAACCAAAACCCATCCACCCAGCAGATCCTCGTTCCCACCGTCCCCTACGCCCCCTAACCCCCTTATTACCCACTGCTTTCTGAAAGGCAAACTTAGAAGTCCCTCCCCTTAATCGAAACAGTCGGTTTAATCCTCCAGGATCTGCAGCTTCTCGCTTCTGGCTGTCTCGAAGGTCGCCCGGGATTCCTTTGAGGCTTTCAGAAGACTTCTAGTAGTCCATCAGAAACTCATCTTCTACGTCTTTTTCCGGGGAAGAAGGTCAGGAGATTCCTGTTGCGAGGCTGTGAGCTAAGAGGTTAGCTAGCTGAGGGTTCTGACCATGAGACAGCACGTTCGCCCTAATAGCTAGTTTGTGCAAGGTGCAGTGCTGTGTCGCATTCACGATAGTGGTCCGATGCTGCTGAGCTCCTTTTGTGTGAGGGGGCGATCGGCCCTGCGAATTTCAAGCTCCTCCAGAGGCCTAATTGGGGGAATTTGGGGGAATAGCTCTTGGCTGATATGCTGCTTTCTAGTTTCGTATACTTTCTTTGGTGCTGATTTCTCGAGACGTTTCCTACGACTCTTCGTCGTGTTATTCTTTTCTTCTCCTCCTTTGGTGTCGTCGCCTCTCATCCTCCATCCTTCTCTGCTGGGGGAGTCTCAGATGATCAATAAAAGTGTACAGATATCCTTTTGCAGTAGTATTCATAGAACAATCTACTCGAACAAATTTGTGGTAGGAATATCATCCACTCCAGCCCGAAAACAAGCTTGGACAAAGTAGTCCCATTTTGTTGACCCATTCACGTGATTTCGTTTACCAACAAAAGCCCTAAACGCTAACCCTTCTATTCGCGTTATGGGTAACCGGGGGCGATTTAGCACGGCATTCTGCGGTGAATTTGGGTGCCATTCAGTGCTATATATACCGATATACTCTTCTGAATCTGTGCAGCCCGTTCGTCTGATCGAGCACGTAAGACACGCACTGTACTCCACAGCTACAACTCAGAACAATTCTTCGTTAGCAAAGACCGTCAATCGACTTGGAATTAGCATGACCTTATCGGCCCCTACAGCAATTTCCTGGTCCTGAAAACCGTAGTCTTCCAGAGGGGTACGCACCCCTTTCGTGGTTGAGCTCCACATCACTGTCCAGGAGCCAAGGCAGGCTTTCTATTGGTATCTTTTTAATTTCTTTTGTGAAAGAAGAGACTGTAGCTTGTGATAACAATCTTGCTCAACTGAACACCATGGCTTCTGAGACAGATATGACTTCTGAGACAGATAACGACGGGGCTATTTGGGAGTGGTTTGATTTGGAGTTGGCTACTGCAAGTGTAGATACAGGAGAGGCGAGCATGGCTGATGAAGAGATACTCGGGGCGAGCGTGACTGGTGAAGAGAGACTGGAGGCGAGTGCGAGTGGTGAAGAGAGACTGGAGGCGAGTGCGAGTGGTGGAGAAAGACTGGAGGCAAGCGAGATCGAAGAAGAGAGACTGGAGACAGCAGAAACTGCAGGATTGAGAGACATGCCACCTCCCTCTCGAGCCTCCGGCTTGAAACGAAAGGTGTCAGCAGAAGGCGATGGAAGGGGACAATTACCAAGACACGCACCCCTAATGCCACCGTGGACGAGTACCACTCCCCATCCCGTCGCCAAAACATATACTAGACCACCGCCATCAAACCAGTGGGGTTCGTCACCTTCACTACAGCCGTGGACGAGTACCACTACCCATCCCGTCGCCAACACATATACCAGACCACCGCCATCAAACCAGTGGGGTTCGTCACCTTCAATACAGCCGTGGACGAGTACCACTACCCATCCCGTCGCCAACACATATACTAGACCACCGCCATCAAACCAGTGGGGTTCGTCACCTTCACTGCAGCCGCGGACGAGTACCACTACCCACCCCATCGCGAACGCATATTCCAGACCATCACATTCAAATCAGCAACATCCAGCACTCCCACTTCAACCGTGGGTTGGCATGGCCGCCCATCCCAGCGCTGCTGCATATCCTGGACCACCAGCGTCGAACCAGCGGCCCCAAGCAGCCTCACTACAACCGTGGACGGGTACCACCGCCTACCCTATCGCCGCCACATATCCCGGACCAGCGACATCGAACCTATCGCATCAAGTAGCTCAGTCATCTTCGCTAGCCAGCATGCCTCAAGGGTCCACGACAGCGGCACCATATTCTATACATCCATATCCTATTTCAATCCATTTTGAAATTTGGATAAGACCTCATTTCGCTCGCGAGTACTTCTTCGGATTTGTGGAAGGAAGCACTTACACGACGGTCATGCAATTCTGGGACAAAGTGAAGGGTAAAATGAACACCGTGAAGGATTTGGACGAGATGAAACGGATGCATTATATTGAGTTGAAAGTACGCTGCCTCAACGCCAGCATTGGCAGCCTAAGTGAAACCGTCAAAGATATCGTGATTCTCAATCGTACTGAGAAAGAGGAGAGGAAGTGGATCAACCTGATGCAGCATGCCATAAGCCGCATTGAACGAGGCGAAACGGTTACTGTGGACGCTTTGTTCCAACCATATCCAGATTGATCCGACATTACGCGTGTCGCATTTCCGATCTAAGCGGATATGCCTCAGTTCGCAGGATTACTGCAGCATCAAAGTCGGCGGCGTGGTATTTCGTGTGGTTGTAAAAATCTCGAGACTGTACGGGGGGTTGTCTGCAATCAGCTGAGGGGGGGACGGAGTGGTGAGCTACTGTAGTCTTTTTTTCCTTATTTCATTTGCAAGCACACCTTGAAGCCTCACTTTTGAGGCTACGAATAGTGGAGGTGATCGATAGCAACGGTTGTACCCGTACTTGGGGAGAGTCAATGTAAATATCTATCATACGGGAACCCCACTAAAAGTTCGGAGAATCAAAAATCTGAGGACTGCTGCTAAATTCGATCAAATCCCATCTTTTAGAATGGCAGAACGTCCATCCAGATCCGATTCACACGCACCGAACTCTCTTGCGACGCGCTTCAGGTCCCTTTTCCGTCAAGAAACCTTCTCGATTCCTCCTCAAATGTCATCCCATGCAGCTCCCCAGCCCAGCAACCAAGGGCTTCAGACACTGCACAAGAAATTCCCTTGCCCACAGCCCCAATCCTCGTTCCTCACTAAGCTGCCTCTCGAAATCCGAGAAGCGATCTATGTACACGTCTTTGGCCATTCGCTTGTCCACCTTGTTGATTTGGGCCATCGTCTAGCTCACGTGAGCTGTGCGCAAGAAGTCTGGGACGGGCATCGGCATGGCGTTGAGGGATTGTACGGGTACCCAATACTCCACAAGGAAGAGCACCCGGATGATGCGCTACTGGCGCTGTGTAAGACTTGTAGGACGGTGTATGTGGGCCATCACACTCTGAGTGATAGCTTTGCTGATACCGACTAAGCTATAACGAAACCGTTCCTCATCTCTACTCTGACCCCCGGTTCGCAATATGGCAACCGCACGTTCTTTTTACCATACCCCTCAAGTCTCCCAATTTCCTCTCCCTTGTCCGCTCGCTCCAATTCAGAATCTCATATTACCGTTTTCCGCAACTTGACGATTCCATCCCGAACGGCATGGCCACCTGGAACAGACTGTGCTCTACACTCTCCAGCATGAAAAGTCTACATTTTCTTCGTATATACATCCATCAAGACTTTTTCTTCGTGGAGCCAAGGGACCCTTCACTGGTAGCCGAGTACGTGGCAGGATTGTTAGAACCCTTGAAGGCGATAGATGTGAAATCCAAGGAGAGCGCATTTGAGGTCTCAATTGGATGGAGGTTGACCGACTTGGAGCGCCAAATGATCGGAGAGGTACCGTTCCAGATCAAAGAAGTGGGGGAAAGGGGCTATGCAGGGAGGAAGGCTTCGGATGGAAATCCGTACGGCTGAGACTCAAAACGCGCTGGAAGATGAAGACGATAACAGTGTACTGGCTGAATTGGAGAAAGAAGAAAGAATTGCAAACTAGGGCACAGCTCTTGAGGGTTTAAGCGTTTTTGGTTTCAATTGACCAGCTCTTGGCTAGAAAACACGAGAATTATTACAGGCCACGGGATCGAGTCCCCATCATTACACCACGCCGTTCATAAGCTTAAGCTTCGCCTTAGTAGCATATTCGGCCTATGGGCGAATACCTTCATCCACACCCCCGAATATCGCTTCGTGGAGTAAGAGAATATCTAATCCTTGACCTCCCTTTCCACCTTCTGCGATCAGCATGCTCGGCTCCAACAGCTGCTGGCGATGATGAACTCCTCAGTAAGAGGAAGAAGGACTCAGGAGTAGTGGCCAAAGATACGCAACGCTAATAATTGCGTAAAATGTATGGACGCTGCCGTCGTGCATGGATCGGATTAAGATCCTTAGTATAGAGATGATATCTATGACATGAGAGAAATGGTCGAGCCATAGGGATTCGATTGCTGCACGATTATGATATGTAGCGAATTGATCTTTTCCGGATTGGTACATCACTGGCATGCATTACACCCTTAACCGAAATAGATTGAGGGGACAATGTATCAATCATGCAAAAAATATGAATACCGCCCAACGCTATCAATGCCTCCTATCCGAAATATACAACCTCATCATAAACATGCACCCAAAGCTTTCGAACCTCCGCATCACCCACAAATATTCATCCCCGCCTGCCAAAACTTCTCCGGATGCGGCGGACTCGCAAAAATCCCATCAATATTGCTCGGGAAAAACCCATACCGCAGACACCCCACATCCTGATACCCGCCCAGCCCACTGTTACCCGTACACTTATAATATGTATCCTTAATCAGCGTCGTATACGAAACACTGCTATCCCCAGACTTGCCCATTGGGTTATCAGCCGCTTGCGAGGGGTAGGTCGAGCACCCGGGAATCCAGCCAATATTCATCATGTACGTGACGCCATTGCCGCCCTGGCCGCCAGAAGCGCCCTCGCGCAGGACTTGCGTGACGTTGTGGCTGGAGGGAGTCATCTGGTTGTTTGGTATCTGGGCGGCCATGGCGGAGGCGCAGGACTCGACGGAGCCCGAGTGCACGTCGTTCCAGCATTTACTGTAGCTGTCCAGGTTCGGGTTGCAGGTGATGGGGCCTTGGGTCGGTGTGGGGGGCGGGGAAGGCGGGGTGGGGGTGGAGGCTGGGGGGGCGGTGATGGAGTAGGAGTATTTGCCGCAGCCGGTGTCGAGTTCGCCGGCTTTGGCCATGACGTTTTGTTGGCCGCCTTGGTGGCCGCAGGGGGAGTTGGCGAGGTTGGAGTAGGCGGATCCGCAGTCGGCGTTGCAGGAGCCGTCGCCGCCGGTCCGGGTGAGGGCGATGGTGTAACCAGTGTACGATGAGGGGCTTGGAGGTGGGGTTCGCTTTTGGACGACTGCTCTCTCTTTAGCTTTGGGGGGGATGACGTTGCCGCTGGGGTCTACAATTTGGGAGAGTTGTGTTTTGGGGTCGACAGACTTGCAGAAGTTGCTGAAGATGCCGGGGGAGAAGACGTTGAATGGAATTTCCGAGATATTTCCCTGGTTCGTATTGCATGATGCTGGGGATGCCCCTCCGGATCCGGGTGTGTATTCGCCTATACTGCTAAGGAGTGACTGCTGGGTGTCGAGCCAGTCAGCAGGATCTGGACCGACGCCGTTGGCTTCCACGACTTCGATACAGTCACAGCCGTTGCTGTCGCCGGATGTGCACTTGCCAGCCTTTCCGCCGCATGCGGAACAGAAAGGGGTTTTACTGAAATCCGTAGGACAATTTGCGGCAGTGTCCGAACAAGGGCAAGGCTTCATCAGATCCGTAGTACATTTTCCACTTTTCCCTTAGCAGACAAACTTACTGCAAGAGGGGTAGAACTTGCTATCCTGACTCGGGCAGACCAATGCAAAGTCTTTGTCGCTCAGAAGGCTTTTGGCTTGGAGGAACAGCTTTCGAGCCTGCATGAAGGTCTGTCCGTAATCCGCGACTGCAAGGAGGTAAACGAGGATCGTGGCTGGTACGATTTGAGGTTGCGCTATGCCGTTGAGTACATTAGGAATGGCGTCTCCAGCCCAGACAGCAAACTCTCCGAAACCTGCAGCGTAATCGGGATTTACAAACTCCGGAAATGGGAAAGTTGTTGCGACTTGCATTGCAGGTTGGGACAATGCATTTAGTGCTCCGTTCACGCCCATAGCGTTGAGGATGTCTTGCGCATTGTTGACTAGGCAATCAACCACCGTGGGGTCTCTCCTTTCTAAGCCGCGTTTTGAGGGGGCCGCTTGACAGTTGCCCTTGCGGAAGAAGTTGTTGAGCGCAGTAGATCCAGCATCGTCGAGGTCTATCTCGATATCACCGGCAGCTTGACCGTTTCCATCGGCTGTTACTTTACTAAGAGGGCCACCACTACTGCATATTGAATCAGTCTCAAATATATCGTTTTGAGCTTGAGTAGGAGGATGACGTACGTTGGAGAAGCGGAGCCTGAGCCACCTGTTGCAGTCGCGTCCATAGTAACGGACACAGCGCTGGGGTCGTCTGTGGCTGTTTGGAACACTGCAAGGCTCGCAGCCGATGCGCTGCTCACCTGAGACAGGGCACTTGCAGGGAAATGGAAGTTCAGAGGGGGCGGCTGAGGCCTACCAGCATTGTCCTCCCATTTCGTGGTCAGATAAGCAACAACCTTTGAGAAGACGAAAGCAATATGGCCGGCTCCTCGGCCGGCTGAAAGCCAGTTGAACTCGGCGCGTCCCTCGATGCTGTCACCATCGCTGTTGAATACATTGGAGATGCTGTCGATACATTTCTGGTCATTGATATTGGCACAATTGTCCTTCACAGCACTTTTCAAACTTGTCTGAAGATCTGATCCTAGGAGAATGTATATTCCATCGGCCGGAATAGCTGTAGCGTCGGTGGGATAAATAACCATAGAAGTCCCACTAGGCTGCACTACGCCAGTCTATTAAATGTTAGCCAGAAGTGTTTGATGTGGGCCGCAGAGTCGGGCTCACTGTTGTTTGTTGATAATTCGCTATGGGGCCAATGTTCAAAGTCACCTGGGAGTCATCTCGTTTTTCGTGAGGATGAGGGGCTTGAGTTATTTGGGGTAGAGCAGTTCCTTGTACTATGCCCAGCACGTTGGCGAGGACAAGTAATTGACTGGTGTAACGCATTGTGCGTGCTCGGGACTTTGCACAGATTGAAAATCACAATAGACAAGTATATATGTAAGGAACGTAGGATGCTATCAGATGCAGTACAGTGTCAATATTGAAAGCGAGTGTATCCGAAAGTAAATGCCGGAGAATCAAGTTATCAGTTCTTCATATATATCGTAGCAACGAGGTAAGTAGGCATGTCATGTTCGGCGCTGCCGGGCAGCCGTCGCGAGATTTCCCCTTTTCCTGAGTGTACTACGTACGTTCGGACATCCTGATCAAGCCTGGAAAGATAGGCCTGCTGAAGGCTCCGCCTCGATGAGGCACGGATAATGGCGTGCATGAGGATTTTCGTATCAAGTTGATTATTCTTATTAATAAGATTAAATCCTTCAGATGCACAACATAAGAACAAGGTAAAAACACGAGGGCACTACTGCACTTCAAAGGCACAGAGGCTTGGAAATAGGTAGGGTTGGAACATGCAGGCAGACCTAACAGAACGATCCTTCAGCTTTAATTTGGAAATACGTTGTACGGATGAGTCTGGGGGTTCCCAAGAGAAACTTCGGGTTCGCTAGTACACACGGAGGCAGAGTGGTAAAGAAATATGAAACAGTAAGGTAAAAGAGATGGTCTACTTACTTTTCGTATGGCCTGGTCGTCATCCGCCGAGCCCCCAACAGAGCGGCTGCGACAAAATAAGCGCTAGAATCGCTTATAGAGTACAATGGACACATGCATGGATGGATGGCCAATCGACTTGGTCTAAATCTTCGAACATGTTGCATTCCTGGCCCCCAGCATACGATGCCACATGGTGCAATCTCAGATACTTTTTCGCTGCCGACGGCTGATGGGTATTGCGGAACGCGAAGTATCTCGTGGCAAGCAGCGGGGTGGTTCCTAATCAGGTACTCGAGCTTACAGTAAGACTCCTTTAACCCGCCAATGGACCCCCGTTGAGGCGGTGATGCTGCGAGCCTGAGGGATAATTCCTGTCGCCAGCCAGCTGCACTGAACTACTGAAGACTCTCAAGAGAACTAGTCTTTTGAGGTCGCATCAACTACCTAATCGTACCTAGTTGTTGAACTTGCGCTCAGAGTTTAGCTCGTTGCCGGTGCAATTTCGGATAGGGCGCAGTAGCTCTCTCGACGCCGTAAAGGCACTGCCTCTCGTATGATCGGACGTACAAAAGATGTTTTGCAATATTCCACATGATGAAATAACGCCCTTTCCGCTCCTTTGACAGAACATCTTTTTTTTGGTGAATCTAACTTGTCGTCTCATCATTCCTTTCCTGTCAAGTACTATCACGTCACAAGATGAAGCTTCAATCTCTAGCTTTACCTTTTCTTTCATTACTGGGTATCGGTCATGCATACGTTCATTCCGACCGACTGCCCTTCAGATAGTAGGTCATCCAATTCCAACTACCCGCTCTCAGGATACTACACCCTTCAAAGATTGCATCACGGTGATGAGATAGCAAATAGTTTGTGTATAGGGAAATAGTCCAAGCTAACCACAACGCCCGCTATCTAGAAAGAACCTTGATCAAGTCAAAAATCGATGCCGCTTTCGCAAGAATAGACAAAACAGCTACAGAGCTTAACAAAGTAGCTACCAATGCCCCAGATAAAATCCAGGCCGTTGCGGACTCGGCTGAGTTTCTGTTCAACTCGGGAGACTTACCAGGCATCGTCACAAATCTACGACAGCTTTATGGCGCTTCGCGTTTCTCAACTAGGGGGGATGGAACTGATCTTGTAGACAAGGACGTCTTGCCTATGGATGCGGTAAATGCCAACTTGTAGTTATGTTTACTCGAAACCTAACGCAGACGGTTGCTTTCAGATAATTTACTGCGGTGGAGCACGCTTCAAGAATATTCTCGACACACGCCCAGGAGCTGCCCCTAACACCCAGGTTTTTGCGGATTCGGTGCATTACTTCGAAGCCGGCGATTTTTACGACAGATGTTTTAATAAGAACGACATCGAGATGTATACGTCCACTGCACCAGATGACAGCATCCAAAAACCTTCTGTCGTTCAAATTTGTCCCTGGTACGTGCCTGCCACAGCGCCTGGAGTGCATCTCTGACGTGAACTTAGGTACTTGGACAAATTTCTCAATCCTCCAGCGCAGAAGAAATGCAATGCCTGGCAGAAGAAATTGAAGTCGGTGGTCGATACACTTGGAATGGCCCACAAAACCGCAGCCGATGGTTCAGTCGACTTCGTCCACACGACGATGCATGAAGTCAGTACCACATCTTAGAGGGTTATGATTTATGTACTGACTTGACTGCGATCGTTTAGTTGACCCATACCAAAGCCGGTGGTCGGACTAACGACTCGGCCAAACAGGGAATTAGCGGATGGCTTGGACAGCAGCTCTTTAATAAAGATTCGTACGGTTGGTCCAACTGCGTGGGCCTGAAGTCAGCATCAAACGCAGACTCGTAAGCAGTTCTCCCAGTTGGCCACGGAACGTCTATCGCAGGAAATGCTAACTCCCAGACAGGATTGCAATCTTAGGAACGATGGTAGAGAGCATTACGACTTGTGGGCTCGCGCCTACAAAGGGTATGTACCGTTTGTGTCCTTCCTCACAGACGGTTTTCGCTGACCATCGACCATAGGGGGTGATATGAATCCCATACCAGGTTGGACTGCCCCACTCAGACGGGTCATCCGATCTTTACCGAGCAAGAAGCAACTACGCGCCTGGATAAGGCAAGCATCATCGATGTAATGTTATGACTCTGGAGCGGGATGGCGGGATTCTGCTTGTACTTCAGCCTCGTTGTATTTTATCCCGGGTTCTCCGTCGGCGTTTAAATGATTCTCGAAAGGTGGATGAGATATTTGTTGGTTTATACTAAAAGCGAACACACTTGGAACGGCTCTATTCAGGTATGTATAGCACATTTCAAGAGTATTTTAGGATTGCATGAGCTTGGAGTAAGTTGAATATCATAGATGGCGTCCGTTTCCAGCGGCCTCGAACTTGTTCATAATCTGAGATGTACCAACATTAAACCAATTCGTTCCATGTCGCTTCAGAATGTCGGATATTGAGCCTACCTAATGTGCGTCGGGCGTCCTGGCAGGCATAGGGCTTAGCGAAGTCCTATATCCAACTAAAACCCGTTGCATGGAATATACACTACTTGACGATTAATCTTCCAATTCACAGTTAATTCCCTGTTCATTTGCTGATGGCGTTGAACGACAGAGTCTTTCCCTATCTTACTACTGCTCTTTGGGATCCCTCTATCCACCGCCCAGATTTGAAAGCTCTACCCAGCACCATCCCGCTTACTCCTGTCGCCGCTGTTCTTCCCCCGTTGATCTATTACCTTGCCCTACTTCTGCTTCCACCGTTCCCCCGTCAAAGTTACAACATTGCCATTTCAGCCGTTCGGTCTATTCTCGCACTGACCGCAGGTGTTCTCTTCTTTCGTCTCCCTCTCGCTTACCATGTTCCGTTCTCTATCGGTCTCACCTACCAGCTCGCCCTTGTTGGGCTTTACGGCGGCTGTCGAGTGCTCGATGCTTTCTTCATCAGTCCGTATCTTTTCAACCACATCCCTCGTCGTGTAAAGTACCACCATGTACCACGGGACGAATCTCCAGGCGAAGTTCTTGCTCGCCGGCGCTCGAATTCGTATTTCAGCTTACACTCTCTACAGCCAAAGCAAGGTGCTGTCACAGAGACTGCAGTTACCGATAGTGGATGGCCACACTCTTGGGCGGACCGAGCAAGCTGGGCGATTGAGCTGGAGCTGAGTATGAGGGGTGCAGGTTTCACCTGGTCGAGCGCGGATGTTAGGCACACGAAAAAAACTTGGAGACCTTCAGTAAAGGACCGAGCACATAGCATCCTAGTGCATGTCCTACCAGTACTTGGTGGGTCATGGATCATAATACGCTATATATACACTTGCTATCTTCACGATGGAGCACGGTCCACGTCCGACTTCGATGATCTCCCCTTATACATACAAATGCTACTCACCGCTGCTCTTGGAGGCTTCCTTATGTCCGCGTTCTCACTCGGTCACAGCATGTTCGCCATCCTACTAGCTCCACTAGCACCACACCCATTGTCGTACTTCCCCCCACTTTATACCTTACGCATTTGGGACTTGACCTCGGTTCGTGACTTCTGGAGCTATGGTTGGCATCGTCTTTTCTCAAGGTTATTCTTGGTATATGGCGTTTGGCCTGGCGAATTCATCGAGCGGAAGTTGACAGGAAAGACAGCATACCAGCCAGCGGACGTGGGAAAGGTGCTTGGGGGATTTGTCAGCTCGGCATTCGTCCATTCTTTTGCAGCCTATACCGTGGTTGGCGGAGTCTTGGACAACGCCCTTGGAGAAACGAAGTTCTTTGCGGGATGTGGTGTAGCAGTTGTGGTGGAAGAGGTTATCAAGAGACTGGTATTGGCGCAGAGACGTAAGCAGAAGCGATGGCAAGTAAAAGAAAGAAGCGATGATATGAAAAGATGGTATGACGGAATCATCGGGCGTGTGTGGTGGGTCTCCGTGTTGCTCTATACTGGACGAAATTTTGCAAGGGGATGGGTTGCCGCAGGGCTTGTGCGAGAGATGAGCGGCTTATGATGTGCTTGCAAACTTGGCTTTGGCATCTCAGGGACTGGCAGATAAGCGGAACAAGGTCAACGAGCTTGATTTTCTGACGGCAATCGCTATGAGATCACCAACAGCGATGAGGGGAGCAGACCAGGTTCATCTGTATCCTGCTTTGACAAGACAGCCAACAGGGACGGACGTCAACGATGAATCTGGATTACTAGGCTTTTTCAGTTGATTTGCAGACATTCCCAAGTGCTAACAAACATTAGATAAGCAATATATGGCTATCGACCTTCAGGTGGATGAGGATCACTGTTATAAACCCAGATATGAATTAGGTTTAAGGTTTCTGTCACTGGTCTCCTTCCTATCTGACGATCCTAACTTTACTGTACGCTGTCAAGCCCGCTACTACCCACTCTCATCTAGGCCAGCAGATAAATCGAATTAGGAATAAGATTTGTCTATATAAAATCGACTCGACAGACGTGGAAAGGGCCAGGGGCCAAGGAACGACGATTCCATAGCGCTTTACTAATACGGCTTAGTCCTTCCGCGCAACAGCCGACTTCCGAGATGATGACGATGTTGTACATCAGCACTAGCCCCCCACATTCCGTTTCCCCTGAAGGCCTGAAAGGAACGAGACTGTTATTTCCATCTTGTCTTCCGACTCAATTAATCAGTTCATCATACACAATTGAGGATAACTAGCTGTATCATGAAAGATGGACTCTCCATACAACGTTCCTTCAAGCTCACATCTTCAACCATCACATCTACGAACCCCTGGTAATAGCAAGAGGAAACCCCGAATCCCCTTTCTCTCTGCTCGTTCCCGTACTCAGCACGAAAGCGGGGACGCCATCTCCCCTGATATTCATCATGTCCGCACAAAGGCTTCGAGCAGGCGGGAGAAGAAGTGGTGGAAGATTATGCTCTTCCGAGGCATGGTAAACGATATAAGAAGGCGGGCACCGTATTACTGGAGTGACTGGAAAGACGCTTGGGATTATCGTGTTGTCCCTGCTACCATCTATATGTATTTTGCAAAGTACGGTCCCCAATCTATCGGCTATCAAGCTTTATGTCTCAATCTTATGTGACCCCTGTTGTCGGTGGAAAGTACATCAACCTTGAACTTCGTCACGTTACGTCTATTCGTGTTTCATATTTGAGAAGGGCTTCCTCTGAGTCTTCTCACTTCGGTCCTTTTCAATGAATTACATACTCTTCCCCTTTCTTGTTTATGCATAAAACTAACCAATCCGGCAGTATACTCCCGGCTCTTGCATTCTCGTTGGATATGTTCTCTAAGACAGCTATGAGCTTCGGGGTGAATGAAGTACTTCTGTCTTCGGTACTCGGATCTGTAGTCTTTTCTGTCTTCGCTGCTCAACCGCTTGTTATTGTTGGTGTTACAGGTACTCAGTGTTCGTACCACAACCTGGAGGTAAAAGTTGATCGTTCCATAGGACCCATTACAGTATTTAACTACACAGTCTATGATATCATCACCCCTCGTGGCACCAATTACTTTGCCTTCATGTGCTGGATTGGACTGTATGTTCCCCAAGTACTGCAGTATTGCAAGCACTGACTACGGTGCAGATGGTCCTTAGTCATGCACTGGGTTCTTGCCATCACCAATGCTTGCAATGGCGTCACATACGTTACTCGCTTCAGTTGCGACATCTTTGGGTTCTATGTCGCTTTCATATATCTTCAGAAAGGCATACAGGTGCTGACTCGCCAGTGGGGCCTTGCTGGCGAAGCCTCAGCCTATCTTTCAATAATGGTCTCGCTCCTGGTGCTCATGACGGGCTACGTATGTGGGGTCATAGGCGGCAGCAGCTTGTTCCAACGCTATATTCGTAAATTCATTGAGGACTACGGTACTCCTTTAACAATCATCTTCTTTACCGGGTTCGTGTATATCGGGCACATGCGAAGTGTAGGGCTTCAGACTCTGCCTACGAGCAAGGCGTTTTTCCCTACCCAAGATCGTGGGTGGTTCATACATTTTTGGGATATAAATGTTGGTGACGTTTTTATCGCCATACCCTTCGCAGTCCTGCTGACGGTCTTGTTCTACTTCGACCACAATGGTAAGACCCTTTTCTTTCCAAAACACCAATCGCATTTTGGGAGATTCGGACTCTCTTGATATCAGCCCTATCGCTGATCCAATGATAGTGTCATCTCTCATTGCGCAAGGTACAGAGTTCCCTCTTCGCAAGCCGGCAGGTTTCCATTGGGACATATTCCTCCTTGGACTGACCACCGGGGTTGCCGGCCTTCTGGGTATTCCATTCCCAAATGGACTTATTCCACAAGCACCATTTCATACCAATTCGCTGTGCGTAACCCGCCAAATATCGGACGAGTCCGAGTCCGGCGCGTCCAAGGGCCATACAACCCGCGTAGTAGACCATGTTGTTGAACAGCGTTTCTCCAACCTAGCACAGGGCTTCTTGACGTTAGGGACCATGTCCGGGCCGTTGTTGATTGTTTTACACTTGATACCTCAAGGAGTTCTCGCAGGTCTTTTCTTTATCATGGGTATTCAAGCGTTAGAAGGCAATGGTATTACCTTGAAGATGTTATATCTTTGTCGCGACAGAAATCTCACTCCTGCATCGGATACACTCTCTCGCATCCAGCGCAAACAAGCCATTTGGTATTTCGTCGCGCTCGAGCTCATCGGATTCGGCGCTACCTTTGCGATCACGCAGACGATCGCCGCCATTGGATTTCCAATCATCATCCTCCTTCTAATCCCAGTCCGCACTTTTCTGTTGCCCAAATACTTCACAAAGGAGGAGCTCTCTATACTGGACGCACCTACCGCATCCCCGTTCACTATGGAAAGCGTGGGCGGAAACTTTGGAGAAGACTTCGATCCGTCACCGAATGGTGCCGACCTAATTGAGAATGCCGAACCCGCTGGAAGACTTGGTGAAAACGACTCGATTGAACGGGGCGAGGCAGGGAAGGAAAGCACTGATGTGCATCGTCGTACAAGCTTCAGAGAAGATGGGAATAACGTGGGGAACGAGATCTTTGAGATGCAGCCGCCTCGATTAGGAACTCGAGGAGTCAGTTACAGAAGTCAGAGTCGTGGGAATAGGCCATGACCCTCTAAGGCATCAAAATTCATGTCTATATATGTACGTGCTTACATACTCTTATGTTGGAGTTCGTTGCGCAGGACTCGACTCCGAAAGCGGTCCTAGCTCCGCCACCACCCCTTTCGTAAGGCGGTAAGGTACCTTATGCGGGACTTATGCGGGACTTATGCGAGGCAATCAATATGTGGCGTAAAATAGTGCAATCTAAGGTGGGGCACGAATTGAAGGCTTACCTACTTTAGGTACGGAACTACCTTAGTAGTTAGTAGGTACTCGTATGTACTCCGTACAGCATTTGCTTATATATCACTCGGCGCCGGTAAATGCTGACAAACCACTGAAGCGATATCGGATGCAGCACCTTCGCCATGCTGAAGTGAAGGTACCTGACTCAAGGTTACTTGATTGGTAGAATCTGATTGAGTCACTGAAAGATATGTAGTCGAATGCGAGCAGCAGCATATCATCATTTCATCATCCAGACGGGCCGGCTCAGCCTCAATCGGCTATAGAATATTCTAAGTATGTATACGGAATCCTTATAGCCGATTGAGCCCAAAAGAGCCCTCGAACATTATGTCATTGGGCGTCAATCACATAGGTAACTGACACAAACCCCAAGTGCTCCCCCAGTAAACTTCTTTGGAGCCTTTACAGTCCATCATCGTAGCTCCCCTATCGATTGATCTTTTCATGTCTCATGTCTAAGAAGAGTCGCATCATCATTACAATCATAATAACTTAATGAAATGGAGCGAGTGCACAGTCCTGATTCGTCATCATCGCAAGAAGAGTCCGAGGATGAAGCTGCCATATCGCCGCAGGATGGTCAATGGCACCAAAACCCAAGTAACGCGCCGACTCCATCAGTGGATAGTAGCGCAGCATCTTCCGCTCAACCCCCAAAAGTCTCACTCCCAGTGCAGAAACGGAGGCGCGTGACTAGGGCCTGCGATGAGTGTAGAAGAAAGAAGATCAAATGTGATGGGAAGCAACCGTGTACCCACTGTACGGTCTACAGTTATGGTCAGTCATCACATCAGTATGCTTGGGCGGGATGAGCAAAAGGCACTGTGAGCTTTGCATTGACAGGACCACTTAGATTGTACCTATGACCAGCCCTCGAACCGCCGGCGCAACCCCGCTCCACATTATATCGAGGCTTTGGAAACCCGTCTGCAGCGAGCAGAAGCACTATTAAAGATAGTATTGCCCAACGTGGACTTGGACGATCCTAATTGTGAAGTGGGTATGCGGCAACGCATGCAACCAGTCGTGAAGCAAGAGATCAAGCCAATCGACTACGCCCAAACGATGCCGGCGATATTGCACGGGATCCCACAAGTTAACCCTCCACCGAACGCAAATGCAGAAAAAGACGCTTTACTGGAATCCATGGTAGAAAGTACCGGTCTGTTGGACATAGATGATCAGGGGTATTGGGACTTCCATGGCCACTCTTCAGGGCTCGTCTTCCTGCGACGTATGCGTGAACAGTTTGGGGATTTGATGGGCAATGTTGAAGATACTGCGATGCCATTCATGAAAACTAGATCTCCTATGTCCTTGTCGCAGCCTTTCGAATCGCCAAAGTCTTTGGTGGATTCGCCAATGGACTCCAGTTCGCTCAATACCCAGGACCTACCGAGTCGAGACTGTGCACGAAAATTGTGCGAGTACGCTCTGGACGATGCTTGCGCTCTGATGCGCTTCGTGCATCAGCCTACGTTCTATGCCATGTTCGATCGCGTGTACGACGTCGCGCCGGAAAACTTTGGGAATGATGAGAACAGGTTCCTACCCCTTCTCTACTCCGCCTTGGCCTTGGGTTGCCTGTTTGCCAAGGCCGAGACAAGCATATTGCAGATAGAAGGCTACGAAAGCGCGATAGATCAGGGGTAAGCAGAGTAGCCAGAGATTAGGGCATAGGACCTTTGACTGACTCGCTTTCAGCTTCAACTACTTTAGAGTCTCGCGTCAGATGATAGACGTCACCGATTGTCGGGACTTGACAGCTTTGCAAACAATTCTATTTATGATCATATTTCTCCAGTCCTCGGCAAGACTCAGCACATGCTACTCGCACATTGGCATAGTGCTGAGGTCTGCTATTCGGATGGGCTTACATCGGACTGTTCGCATCCCCTTTAATCCAGTAGAACTAGAAACGCGAAAACGGATTTTCTGGGTTTTGCGGAAGATGGACACCTACGTGGCGGCCTTGCTCGGTCTTCCAAAGATGCTGAGTGACGATGACATTGACCAACAAACGCCGGTGGAAGTTGATGACGAATATATCACGGTGGACGGGATCCTTCCTGTGCCTCCCGGAAGACTGTCTCTTATGACGGCATTCAACTTCCATACTCAACTCGTCCATATACTTGCAAAGACAGTCAGATATATCTATCCGATGAAGGCCCGTGATCATTCGCAAATCGACTCCAACCCAACATATGCCGTCAGTCACGCCAAAATCCGAGAGATCGAGCATGATCTTCAGCAATGGCTGGAAGGCTTGCCGATGGCTTTAAGACCTGGCGGTGAAGCATCTCCAGAGATTGCAAGGTAAACTCCTACCACCAGGAGCGGAAGAGATTTCATTGCTAACGTTGGCTACAGGATACAGCAACTCCTGCGGATGGCGTACGCCCACATACAGATGTTCCTCTATCGCCCGTTTTTGCACTACGTCTCGCCCACGGTAAAGAACAAAACGGTCGACAAACGATCGTATGCTTGCGCAGCAGCCTGCGTAAGCGTGTCTCGAAACATCATCCACATAACCGGAGAGATGAAGAAAAGAGGGCTGCTGACTGGAGCATATTGGTTCTATATGTACACTACCTTCTTTGCGATTCTGTCATTGGTGTTTTTCGTAGTCGAGAACCCCCAGAGTCCGACCAGCAAAGATATCCTTCGAGATGCAAGTGAGGGCAAGTCCACCTTGGCGAGCCTCGCGCAGAGAAGCATGGCAGCGGACAGGTGCTCGAGGACATTAGCGGTATGAAAAGCCTTCTCAACCATCAAAAGTAATCACAGATACTTACTGTATCTCCAGGGCCTCTTCAAGCAGCTACCGGGGAAGCTGAAATCGGTACCAGGGGCTTCTACTACCCCCAAGAAGCGTTCCGCATCGTCAAAGCAGCCTGCTGTGCAACTCAAACTTGCCCGTAGCGCTCCAGATGTGACTCGGAGATCTTCCCCAGACTCGAATGCCGAGAGCCAATTCAAAAGAGCAAGTACATCCCCTCATCCAGCTGCTTCAACGTGGAAACGCTCCTCTATACCTCAGGAGTCTTCGTCACTCCGCCAGCAAGTCATCGATACGGGTCACCGTCCCGGCTCAAACGATACTTATAGCCCGACAACGACACACAGCATTGGTGTCCATACACCAGATAGTCCAAGTGATCCAATGTCCTCCAGCGCGACACAGGCAAACTTTTCCATACCCCCAAACATGGCTGGCGGTGGCCTTTTTGACCTCTCAGCCATGATGTTCCCCTCGACCGATCCCTTCGCGTACCCTACCCAGCCAATGACCACACTTGAGAACCGTCGATTCGCCAAGCAAGAATATCCTTATGACCCGAATATGTACAGCCAAGCCTCCGATTCAAGTACTGGCCCAGCTTTCGAGAACCTCGACGCCCAGTTTTTCGGACCAATGCCGTCATACGTGATGCAAGGGCAAACGTCTGGAAACGAAATGCCAAATATGAGCGTGCCGTTCGATATCACTGGGGCGACGGGTTCATCTTCTATGAGCGATGGTGACAGTCAATGGGCACAACAGCATGGCAGACAAGGAGCAGTCACCCCTGGGATGAATATGGATCAGATTTTCGGAGAGGACTGGAGCATGGGGTGGATGGATCAAGGATATAGACCATAGCTCCGCGTACATAGGTAGGTATTTATTTTCTCTGCTCATAAAATTGTGGAATGGGGTTCTTGGTGTACATATGGGGGATTGAAAGCATAAAAAGGACATCGGGAGGTTCAGGTGGTGCTTTCCAGGGGCTCTTGGAAGGGTTTCAGGAGGGCGTTTCTAGGGGAGAGCAGGAGTTGGATCAGAGGTTACATGATGATTTGAATGTCATCGGAATGAGCACGCGGATAGTCAATGAACACACTAGGTAGATAATATTGATGAGCCAGGTACTAACCACAAACTCATCACGACCACCACGAGAGTGACGACCATGTATCTGATGCTGCTTATTCTCACATCCGTCCCATTGTACTCGTTCAGTTTCAGTCTGACAGTAATCTAGTACGGTCATGACTCATGAGGCACACGCATGCTCCCATGCCGCCACACTCTCTACCATATCGAAGCCCGGTATACAGAAGCAAGGTTTAATCCTCTTGCCCGCGATCCCTATTGTCCAAAGCATCCACGGGACATCAGCTCACAGCGCCAAGCAAATGCCAAGCCAGGACGCGCAACACCAAAGTCTTGGCCCCAAGCATTCCGCCGAAAAGATGGAAAGATGGTATCCGTACCGCCAGTGTGGCTCAGTCAGCAAGGGCGGGGTTCCAAGCATCTCCGTGTCTTGGCAAATCTTGGCAAGTCTTGGCACTGATCTCTGATTCGCCCTCTTTGACCACGGAAAAAGGCGAGTTCAGCCGAGAAACAGTATGTGATGGAGGGATCTGGAGAGGGGGACAGGAGTGATTGAATGGAGTCAAGGGGGCTGTGTTGTGTACTATTCCTCTTTCCGCCCTTGGCGCTCCCAGTGGATTTTCGAGTTCGCAGGTGAATAATGGTAATGGTATGAGCGAGCCGTAGGGATAACTTTTCACTTGCATAAGGTACTCCTACCATCGTTCTTTCCCTACTTTAAGCCTTACCATATTATATTGTATCCTTAACACTGACATCTTCCAAGACTTCTGAATCTTGGTTGTACACCGTTGTCAAGAAATACAAAAGGTAGAACGACTGCCAAGAATTCCCATACCACCCACCACCAGCGGGTTGCTTGGCGCTCTCACGCGTGAAAGCATCATGTCCTCTTCTGACCAGCATCAACTCGCCCAAGGGCGTCCCACGCCTCCGGCTGAACGTCAACAACACCAGCAACATCAACAAGTAGCTCCGCTACAGAGTAGTAGTCTTAGTCCATTCGCCTGCCAGTGGACAGGATGTGGGGAGAGCGCAACGAATGCTGAGGAGCTTTATGTGAGTATCGATCCCATGTTCTTGAATCGTTCATGTTTCCTGTTTCCACCCATTAAAACCCGGCGTTGAGTCCAAGTCGACGTGGGCGACATAGATACTGAAGGAGTGGAACAAGTTGTGCAGTGAGGTTGCAGAAGAAGAGACGTTGAATTGCCAAGTGCCAAGCCTTCCTCCATCGAACCCTTGAGGTCATCAGAATGCCAAGCCTTGCAAAGCTCCAGTCCTTTGTCTAGCTGCTCTACCCGGGCTAACAGCGTTTTCTCTGCAGGACCATGTTTGCGAGAGGCATATTGGTCGCAAGAGTACCAACAACCTCAACCTGACCTGTGGTTGGGCCAACTGCCATATTACCGTCGTCAAACGCGACCACATCACCTCTCACATCCGCGTCCACGTTCCTCTCAAGCCGCATCGATGCGATTTCTGTGGCAAGGCATTCAAGCGTCCTCAGGACTTGAAGAAGCATGTCAAGACCCACGCTGATGATACGCCCACTGCCCGAGGTCCGGATCCCAACCAGGGCAATCGCCCTCTTCAGAACAATGGCCACAATGGGGGGTACAATATGGGGAATCAACATAAGAGTAGGTAAACTGGTCACGTTGCCAGATGTCTATTTCACATTTTCTTGCTCTGACACTGCTTAGACATGGTCACTGACTTGCAAGCCCTCGCCTCCACAGTGACAGGATATTATACCGACAACCACCAACTCCAGTCGAATATGCCTATGAATTACGGCCAACAGAGCCAGCAAGGATCGCAAGGAGGATACTATGCACCCACCGCTCAATCAGGCCCTGGGGTTTACGGCCAGGTATACTACCAGGACCCGGGTAGTCATGCTGCTTTCAGCACTGGAAAGCAAGGTTTCAACGCCCTCAACAACCTAGTCCCGGACATACACAACGGCAGTTTCGACCCGAGATCGTATACCCAAGTAAGCAGTCGTTTAAACTTCATTCGCAGTAGCGGAATACCGTTTCTCCAAGCCGGAGGCATGGCCGATTACCAACCGGTAGCTGCCGCAACCAGCAACGAAGGTGCTAATGGGGTCTTTGGGCCCACAACACATTACTCACTTCCCTCCCTATTGCCCAACCTAAGGACTAAGAGCGATCTCCATGCGGCCGACAGTCGATATGCGCAGATGCAAACTACCATCTACGAAAATTCGAATCAACTTGCCGCCGCAGGCGTCGCTCAGCCAGAGATGCATTACGTCCAGAATGACATAGTCTTGCGCCACAGCCAGTCTCCACCAAGCAGACAGTTACTGTCACCTCATCAGAATGGTCCATCATCAATTGCGGTTCCAGCAGCCAATTCCCCACCAAACCATCATGGCACCCCTGGCCTAACACCACCTTCAAGCGCCAGCACCTACAGTTCAGGGCATTCCCCTACTACTAATTATAACCTGTCGCCCACACAAACAAGCAGTACCATGTATCCAACCCTTCCGAATTCCGCAGCGACATCCACCGGCTACTTCCCCTCCAGCATGGCGCCCAGTTCCGCCCTAGGCACCCAATTTGACAACGACTCCCGCCATCGCCACGGCGGAGGAACGCTGCAGAAAGCTCGTCCCCTACGCCCCATAAAGGCCGAAGAAGCGATGGATACATCTGACGACAGCTGCACCACGCCTACAAAAGCTGTGTCGTCATCTAAGGACGACACCAAGCTCTCCATTGCAACCCGCAATCAAGTGCAAGTCCCATCATCCAACATTGATCCTGCGCTCTCGGGTCTCGTCTCCTCTCCTGGTGGTTCTGGAGAACTGGATGAGGGCGCGATCAGAGCCAATGAGATTTGGGTGGAGCAAGCGAGGACAATTGAGGCGTTGAGGAAGTGGGTGCAGGGGAGGTTGGCGAGGGAGGATTTTGAGATTGATGGGCAGGAAGGAAGCGAGGAGGGTGGGATGGGGATGAAGATGGAGCTGAAGCAGGAGCAGGGGCAGGATGAGGTGTTTTACCCTTCGCTTGGTGTTTAAATGGGGGCTTTCGGTGGGAGAGGTGAGTGGGATTTGCTGGGGTAGGACGGTATGGGATATGAAAATGGGATATGAAAATGGGGAATGAGATATGGGATATGGGGATAGGACGTTGTTGAACCAAGGCTCCGATGATTGACGAGATCAAATGTTCAAAAGGGGGCAATTGCAATAGGCGGCGCTTTCTCGTATTTGCTTCATTCGCTGGCACATCTATGAATTATTCACTACTAGCGGATAGCTCATAGCCTTGACAAAAGCGTCCATCCCGTCCCCTCTCGTGTCGCCAGGGAATGATCCACGGGCGAGATAAAGACTAACGCCTTGCCACGAGACGACAAACTGAGTCAATTTCAAGCACCTGCCGTACTCCCCCCTTGGCATCAAAAGCCCTCATGTAGTCAGTAGACATCGCCTCCCCTTCTTCCGCATACCGGCTCCCCAGCGTTTCCTTTCCCTTTCCCTTTCCCTTTCCCTTTCCCTTTCCCTCTCCCTCTCCCTTCTCTACCATCAACATCGTTCTTTCAGGAAAAGAAAAAGATCCATTCGTCTTTCCTTGAGAAGGGCCCTTTGCGCTCGGATACGCCGAGTCCTCGAGCCGGTGTTTTGGGGGTTTCTGTTCCGTGGCAGGTTGATTGTGGGTTTTGGGGGAGGGGGGGAGAGAGGGAGGGAGAGGGAGGGAGGGAGGGTGGGAAGGAGATAAGAAGCAGCAAAGGAAATCGATAATGATAAAAGACTAAAGTTCTAGGGTTGGGGATGGGTTGGGGATGGGTGGGTGGGGGAACAAGGAACAAGGAGGGATAGAATGGATGAGATACGAGGTGGGCAAGCTCGTTCGGAATTGTAACACACAATCGATTCCACATACATGGCAGAAGAAGGAAAAAAGAAGGGGAAAAAAGGAGGAGTTGAGGAGGCATTGAAGAACCAATCGAAAGATCGAAGAACAGGGGGAGATTCGTAGAAGGTCGGGCGCGGAGAGTTGGGAACGGAACCGCTGGGAAGAAATACGGGCTGCGAATAGGGTGATGGCGACGATGGGGTGGTGGGATGCGTGCGGTTGGTGTTTTGGGGGTTCTACATTCCTCGGAAGAGGGGTATGGGCGTCTATGTAGTATGTCGGATCCTAGAGGGCAGGAGAGTATGGGGGATATATGTATCATGTGGTAAGATTTCATTGTTGTACGGGCGTTCTGCTGGCCACGAAATACGAATGATATGTTTCTACTGCTAGTGGTTGTGGAAGACCCGCCAAAAAACCAACGCCACGCGCTGTGCTGCTAAGGAATGGGAAGACGAATGCGGGAATTGCCAATTAGGCGTGGGGAGCGATACCGACAAATGGCCCGGCCCAGTTGAAGACGACAAAGTTGGCTTCGAAGAATGGATGGCCGCAGTTTCCGCCGCCGCCGATGAGGTTGGTGCCGCAGTCTGGATGCGAGGTGTGGTAAGTTATGTGTCCTCTAATCAAAAGAGATCGCAGCACAGCAAGCGGCGAAGGGGAGATGACTTACTACCCGCGTTATCCACAGGACCGCCCAGGATGACTGATCCAGGGACTGTGGCAGTGTTATTCGTCTGGCTCGAGACACTCCCAAAGTTGAAGCCAAGATCCGGCATGGCAGTCGCGCAAGGCACCGTCCAAGCCGAAGCGTCGCCAGCACTAGAAACGTCCTTGGACCCGGGAATAGCAGCATAGTACGCCTTCACGACTGCAGCATCAAGCGACATGGTATTCCCGTCAGTATCCAGGATCATGCTCGTGCCCGCACTAGCGCTTGTGGGCACACCGCCAATGGTGAAGAACATTTGGTCGATCTTCCAGGCTCCGCTGCTGGCGTCGATATTGACGTAGGTCAGGTCGCCGTGGAATTTGGAGTCGTCGATTTTGCCGAATTCGAAGGTGCCGACATCTTTGCTGCGGAGGTCGCAGCTGAGGACTGGGGCGTCGAGAAAGCCGGCGAGTTCGGAGACGAATGGTGGAGGTGGGCCGTTGACGTTAGGTGGTACTGGGGGAGTTTTAGTTTGGTAGGTTTTGCGGAATGGTAGCTTGGTTCAGATGGGAAGACGTACAGTCTTGGCCAGGAATGGGTAGGGCCATGCCGATGATGCCGTCAGTGTCCGAATCATCATTGGCAGCGGGCGCGAGCTCTACGCGGGAATTGGGCATAACGACATCGCCATATCCAATGGTATCTTTACCAACATAGCCCTTTATGGTTCCAGAAGCGAAGCTGATGGAGAATGAGTAGCTAGTGTCACTGACCCAAGTGGAACTTGCGGTCGGGTCAAATATGGCATGGTTAGGATTGACATCCGCAGGTGCGACATCATGCCCAGCACGCAGCCAGAAATCTCCCGATCCAGTGTCAATGGTCACATTGAGCAGTTGGAAAGGTGTTCCGACAGCGACGTGGGTCGTCCAGAAATGGACGGGTTGTTGTTGTGGGGTTGCGGGGCCTATGCCGAACGCTCGCTTTCTCCACGCAAGAGAAGGGATTGTTCGTCGGACGGCCTCGAGCTTGAACGATCCTTTCTTTGCTTCTTGCTCGATGGCGGTAGGTGCTGCCAAGGCAGTTGTCAAGAGACTGAGGATCAAAGAGTGTGAGAAATACATATTGAAAGACTGGAGATGGGAATAATGTACAACACTTGATTCGAATAAATGAGGGACGTTTTACAGACAGACAGAAAGAAATCAGGAGCGGAAAAGCATAATTATAACATGAGTAAATCAGGCCCCCCAATGTGCACAATGCAAAGCCCAAGAAGTACAGCTGAGTTGAAGGCCATTGGGGTGTCATGGGAGGAGATTATAAGGTACCAAGAAGGGATAACTGCGCCTTACAGCCTCATAGGGCAGCAAGGATCTTGAAACAACGGGAAATCCGGAACAGGTAGATGAAGAAAGTCGAGGCAAGCAATTGATCAACTTGTGGAAGGTTTGTAAATTTCAATCAAGCGGACGGCCATGTCTTTGTCGACACGGTTCAGGAGCTGTGCAGAGGTTGTGCGTATGATATGGACGAAACTGTGGTAACCTAAGGGTAAGGAATGTATTATTGGAAGGGCTGAAGATCGACGGCGGGAGATAAATTCCGCTGACGCCAATCTTGACAAAAGAAGTCTTCGCATACTATCGGAGAAATCTGAGCTGTTGAACGGTTACAAAGAATCGTAAGAGTTTAGAGGAACGATTAACGCTGGGCCTGTTCAACGCGCAACTAAACCACCAATTCCTCAAGCCTTGTCTCCGACTATGGCTCCCAAAGTTCGGGAGCCTTCGCCTATTTCTCAATCGTCGTCAGATTCAGCGAGTGATGCTTCAGAGGTAAATCAAATAGATAGCGTCGGAGAACCTTCGAGGAAGAGGCGTAAAGTATCGCCCCAGTCAGACTTACCAGAACCTGAAACTCCACATCCAACTGCGCCAACGTCGTCACGCATCAAGCCTCGAGCACCTGACAGCGCCGTAAAAACCTCCAGCGATATCTTACATCCCATCGTCAGTAACGGGAAGGTGGTTGATTCAAAGGCGAGCTTTGCTACGCTGGAAGTCGCACCATGGCTCGTTGCTTCCTTGGCCGCAATGGCCATCCTTAGGCCTACTGGCATACAAAAGGGCTGCATCCCCCAGATACTACATGGGAGAGACGTTATAGGAGGCAGTAGGACAGCTTCGGGCAAGACGGTGGCATTTACGGTGCCGATATTACAAAAATGGGCAGAGGATCCGGTGGGCATCTTTGCCGTTGTACTTACACCAACAAGGGAACTCGCCCTACAAATCTTTGAACAAATCAAAGCCATTTCTGCTCCACAGAACCTCAAAGCGATACTCGTGACTGGTGGTGTCGAGATGCGCCCGCAGGCGATAGCACTATCTCAACGTCCACACGTCGTGATTGCAACCCCTGGCCGTTTAGCCGATCATATCCTTACGTCTGGCAAAGACACGATAGCTGGGCTACGGCGTACCCGTGTTGTTGTACTTGATGAAGCAGATCGTCTCCTAGCTTCTGGCCCAGGAAGTATGCTTCCTGATGTTGAGACTTGCCTTTCTGCTCTTCCACCTTCGCATGAGCGGCAAACATGTCTCTTTACTGCTACACTGACAGCAGAAGTCATGGCTCTCAAGTCTCTACCAAGAGAGAAAGAAAGACCTCCCGTGTTCGTCTGCGAGGTTGACACATCCGAGATAGCCGTTCCAGCAACTCTACATCAGACATATATTCAAGTACCCCTTACATACCGTGAGGCTTACCTACACATACTTCTCCTTACACCTTTCAATGCGGCCAAAAAATCTGTGATTATATTCTGTAATCGTACCGCTACAGCCAATCTCCTTGAGCGCCTACTCAGGCTTTTGGCACACCGTGTCACATCGTTACATTCGTTACTGTCCCAGCAAGACCGAACATCAAATCTAGCGAGATTCCGAGCGTCAGCAGCACGCATACTAGTCGCGACGGACGTAGCAAGCAGAGGGCTAGACATTCCTGAAGTCGACTTGGTTGTGAATTACGATGTCCCCCGCAACCCCGATGACTACATCCACCGAGTTGGACGGACAGCACGAGCTGGAAAGAAGGGAGAAGCTATTACAATGGTGGGTCAGAGAGATGTTGCACTGTTTCTAGCCATTGAAGCGAGAATTGGGGTGAAAATGGATGCTTTCGAGGAAAAAGGCGTCAACATTGAAACTAGAGTAGTGAGGGATGGGCTCAAGGATGTTGGAGAACGTAAAAGGGAAGCTCTTCTGGATATTGATGAGGGCAGAGACATCAAGGGGAATCGAACCAGAGGCAAGATTAGGAGATTAGAATGACTCACGCCATAATACTTAGACAGCAAAGTGCTCAGTGGCTTGCTTGTGTGATCCCTCGAACCATGGGAATATCGGCTTCGCTTCTCACATAGAGATAGATCTTAGAGGGAAGACCCCCGAAACAAACAATGACTATCTCTCCACGCTCTCTTCCGACTGCATGATAGCTTATACAAGCCGTTGGGTACTGGTCCAGAACATGGCATTTCGTTATGGTGGTCGGAAGAGGCACTAAAGGAGTCAACGTTTGAGCACATTTGATATCTCGATGGTGTTCCCATCCGGAGACAAGTGTCTTGGCGAATGTTTTGGTAGTAATAATCCACCAATCACAATATTTCCAAGTCGCACAGAGAGTCCATCAAACCTCAGGTCACAACGGCAAATAAGTACTTACGATTTAAGACATTCTTACCTTCGTTCTCTACTTCCCGAGTATCACCACTCGTTGGAGACGCTCTTGTACTTTTGGAGTCTCTTTTTCTGTGGAATTTGCATTGCGACTTTTCGCCGACTTATCAATCAATCGCGTACGGCACGCGTTGTAATCTACATCCCTTCCTACATCGTGAGGATTTTATCGCCCTTCGCACTCGGAATATCCTACTCAGAATTCTCTGTGTTGCAAGCCTCTAGTAGAACTAGATGCCGGTTTGCGCTGGATGTGTTCTCCTATCTTCAACTAAGAGACTTTGTGTTTGACGATCTTTACCGGCAAACTCTGACGTATGCGAGGCGGTCACCACCTCGGAGTTTGTCAACACAGAGATCTACTGACGGACCACCCTTTCTGTAATTCACTTTCTACAACCGCACAACCGCTGGACTCAAGCTATAGAGACTATCATCTTCCCACCAAGATGTCTTCTGGAGTTCGGCGCAGTGGCCGCAAGCGGACGGCCGCCGCTGGTAAGCTTTCCGATGCTGACATCCCGTCTTCGTCGCCGTCTCGACCTGCGGCAAAAAAGCGAAGAGTAAGTTTCTTCTGCAGTTGGGTGGAGAATGTACAGCTGCTAAAGTTCGAATCAGGCCAATGGCGCTCCGGCCCCAGCTCCAGTACCAACCCTGGCGGCGACCCCAGAAAACGAGGGCGTACAGGATGATGCCGTCTCTGATGGCACTACGAGCAATGCCGAAGTACAAGAGCTAGCTGATGCAGTTATTCCTCATCTAAGCGTTGCAAAGGATGCTGTGGCTGTTGCCGAACAATGGTCAAACTCGAATATTGAAGAGCTTTGTGGGGAGAGTGTCGCGGCTTATGCCAAAGTTTGTGGCAGGGATTGGACCTACTACGTCAAGAAACTCAACATCAACATTGGGCGGCCCCCAGATTCGTACTCTCGACAGAGTGTTGGGGAAGACGGTTCAAGAACTCCGGCACTGGAGACCGATGACTCTTCGACCGTTCATATCGACTTAGGACCAAGCAAGACTATCTCAAGGTTACATGCCGAATTGTTCTTTGACTTGAAGGACACGAGGTGGCATGTGATTGTCAACGGTCGAAATGGAATGCAAGTCAATGACACGACACTTCGACGCGGACAGCAGTGCGATATCAGCAGTGGGGACGTGCTTGGAATTGCTGGGACTCAGATGATGTTCATCACCGCCGAAGATAAGGCGGATATTCACCCAATGTTCATCAAGATGATTCGCGATCATGCTGAGGGGGTGGAGGGTTCGGGTCGATGGAACCATCAACCCCATGCCCATCCAGAACCTTCGACACCAGTTGATAGAACCCGATCGTCCCAGGCTCAGTCTGTAGTACATCCTCGTATGAGTGGACAAGCAAATATTGCTCCAGCACCTCCCGACCATGTGCGACCGACCACTCCTGTCCAATCGCCAAGGAAGTCGTCTCAAGGGACCTCGGGGAAGAAAAGATCGCCCACTTATGGACGGGGATTTCTTATGCAGTCTAACGAAGAGATAGACTACGCTGACGATGCCAACAAATCGGTCAGGCCAAGCATGAGTTATGCAGTCATGATTTCGAGGGCCATAAATTCAACCGATGACAAAATGCTGACCCTCTCCGGTATCTATGAGTGGATCAAGCAAAATTTTGCGTTCTATCGGCATCAACCTGCAGGCTGGCAGGTAAGTCGTTGTTTACTCCTGCATGTAGTACCACAAACTAAATAAACTAAGACTTTCCAGAACTCTATACGCCACAATCTCTCGTTGAGCCCCCTATTCGAAAAAATCCCCCGCCGAACCGACGAGCCAGGCAAGGGAATGAAATGGCGGTTGGTAGAGGGCAAGGCCGATGAAATTATCGCCAAGCACCAAAAGAAGCAAGGCAAAGCTGGCCGCAAGTCATCCGGGCCTAATTCGCCCGCCTTAAGACCTCCTACAGGGCCAACGGATATCAATCTCCTGTCTGTCCAAACGTATCCGCCGGATGTAAACGGGACTCTAAAAGATTCCCCAGGCTCGCGGACTCCACCGATGTCATCTTATCCACCAGCTGCCCAAGAATCCTTTACGCCATCCCGGGGTAACCACTTGACTGCCTCGCAAGGCCTGCCAGTACTTTCAGACGACGCATCCCCGTTACCACACCGCCGCGCTCCTGGTCGTGCCGTAGCAGCAATGGGTTCCTCCCCCACCCTCACCTCTGGCTCTTGGCGTTATGATAGCAACTCCCTAGTAACTCCCGCGCCGCGCCCTCATAACCTCAACGCCCCACTGCCCCAGACGGCTAGACTACCCACCAGTCATATGGCAGACAGTAGCCCCGCGCCATTCTGGAAATACAGCGGAGAACTCGGAAGCACGCCTGCCAGATGGGCTGGAGAGATGAGCCCCTTGAAGACTGGGGGCATGCAGAGTAGTAGTCCTCCACCACCGGCTATGAATGGGAACGAGAGTCCGACGAGGGGGAGGGGTTCGGGGTTGCAGCTGAGCATTAATAGGAGTGCCGAGATAGATGAAGAGGAGGGGGGCATCGATCTTGCAAGGTGGGTCTAAAAGGTGAATTTGAAGGGCCGATGGCTAATGTTCTGAACAGAGGTTTCCCCAACATCAGCTCCTACCACCAACAACGCCAGCCTTCGAGTAACGTGACTTCCTAAGCATCCACGCCCCTCCACTTCGAACCATCTACGTCTGCACTACAATATCTTACCAATACTAAACCCATAATCGGCGTTCCCTGCCCGTCGAGAGCATCCCCGCCGCACGAGCTTTCTCTTCTCGCACTTCGCTTCTTGTACAAAGGTTTACACAATCACTGTTTTAGTAGACGTTTTTCGCATGGAGGTTTTCTGATATTGATACTTTGCTGGCCAGTGGCTTTTCTAAGATTAGGGCGGCTGTTTTGCTGTGTAGGTGCAGGTAGGATAGGTAGACGAGAGAGTAGGGAGTGTTAGGGGTTAAGTTGCTGGATGTAGGCTTTAGAACGAAAAACCATGAATCGATGAGCCACGGTCTTCATGAGTGCCTTGGCTTCGACGCTTCTCCTATTCTGAATTGCGTGGTCATCTATATCTACCGCTCTCAGTGCAGCAGCGCATGTTCTAACTTTCCACACCCCACATAGCTTCCTATTTCCATATCAGATCCCAACGAGACACAGCAAAGCTGAGATCTGCTGCGCGTTAACACCAAGAATGCTCATAGCATAAAAGACAGCCACTGCAAGTCCAAGGTTCCCCATCGACAGAACTATCTTTTCTCAGCCAAGTACCGTTGTCGTATAGAGTACGGCTGACCGAATCTGCGTAGCAGTTCAGATCTAGACTTCTTTGATCCCGTTTGTGGGTGTTTATCTTTTCGTTGAGTGATACAGTATGAAGGATACATTAATTCCTTTAGGACTCGCTAGGACTCGCTAGGATTCGCTAGGACTCGCTTGGACTCGCTAGAACTCGCTAGGACTCGCTAGGACTCGGCAGGACTCGCTAGGACTCGCTAGAACTCGGCAGGACTCGGCAGGACTCGCTAGAATTCGCTAGAATTCGCTAGGACTCGCTAGAAGATGTCGCTAGAACTCTTGAAAGAAGAACGCTGTAACTCAGAACTAGAATGATGCTACTTATCGCTCTAACGCACGAGCAACTGGCAAAAAGTTGTCTTCAAGAGCACTCGTGACAAGAGGTTGCATCAACTAGCATGACCAGTAGCTAGGTCTTCATACCTAGCCACCAAGCACCTGACCTTCGCCAGGAAAAGGAATCAGTAACAGCACTCAGCCGTCGCCGATTCAACCTGCCATTCACTTTTACTTTTCGAACCAAATGTCGAACCATCAGCCTACCCGTCAGTTTACTATCAGTCTATTACCTACCGTTCCTTCAGCTATCATGGCTTATATCTCTCAGCTCAAACCTCTCGTATATCTGATTAAACTATCTGGTTTAGAACCAGAGCAATCGAGTGGAAGAATTATTATCCTTGACTTCGAGCCTCTGATTCTTCCTAAGCTGTCATGGTAATGATAATGGGATGAGGAGTACAACCGTGAGATTCTTCTATGTCAGGAAATGAAGCGGGACCGTCGTACCAAGACGATCAGTACTCACACTGCTTCCACTGCTTCCACTGTCCTCTACTTTCTCCTCAGCTTGTCAGCTCTGCGAGCACCTTATCAAGCATTTACAGAGCGACTGCTCCAAGCTTCCTACTTCTGGCTGCCGCCGTCCTGAGCTAGCCAAGCCGTAGGGGCTGGGATTGAAAGGAGCTTGGGTTCATGTTTCACACTGTTATAGATGGGCTTACACAGATTACGCGAGCTGACTTCTCCGTGGGCGACGGCTCCTCGTGAGCGACAGACGTTTGTAAGCAGCGATTTGTTGTTCGAGAAGTTCTCAGTATTCTCAGTACGGGCAAAGTATCATGGTATTCCTCAGGGCTAGATTCGAGCTATTCAGACTCTCCACATCATACATAGATCAAAACATCCTTTTAATTCATCAAATATACATACAACATGGCATTCCCGTGACAAATGATAGCATCAACTGAAGACAGTCTTTCAGATATGACCACCTAGCTGCAGCATAGCAGTACCAGCCAAAAGCACACCTGCGTAACATTCACCAAGCTGCCTATCTAATTAACCACCATACAGATACATATACGCGGCTCACTTCAATCCTCATAAGTCGTACAATATCAACAGAATCAGAGGCGAGAGCAAGAGCAACGTCGGTACGAGCTTTGACAAAAAAGCGAGCAGGAGCGACAAGCCCGTCAACTAGAACGTCAGAAACAGGTGCTTCTGTTTCTGCAGAACGAAAAGCTTCGCTTAGAACATGAGCAGAAGCTCTAAGATGAGGTCTTTGAATGTCGACAATGCTCAACTTCAATATCAAGCTTTAAAAGCAAATCGAGGAGAGTCATACCAAAAAGCATACTGCTTCTACCTCATCTTCGCCTATTACCCCTGAAAACCCGGAGAAAGCCCTTATACCTCCTACTACACCTACCTCTCCGTCAATGTTCAATCATCACCTATCTACGAATCGAAATTCAGCCAACCTCTTTTCCACCTTTTACGCCCAAACCCCCTGAGAAGGCCACTGCCACCCCTCCGCAAACAACTTGAAAAAGATCAACCGAATCAGCTCCGTCTTCACCTTTTACTCGTACAAAACCGCAGGACTTGCCAGCAACACGCACTGTGGCCCCTGAGCCAGCAACTCAGCCAGCTACTCGATCAGCTACTCTGTCACCTGCTCGAGCACTTACATCTCCACTCGGAAACCTACCAATTTCACCCTCACCTCACCAAAAGTCCACCTCAAGATCAACGACCTGTTCAGCATGTTCAGAAGAGCTAGAAAAAACACGCGCGTCGCTCCCAAAACACCGCCTGAGCGTAAATCTGAAACATCTTTCGATGAGCTCCAAATCGAACAGCAAATCGACGCCGAAGCTAAGCCGAATTCCACACATAGACATCTACCTCCTGCTTCTTCTCCTGCTTACACCCTCGCTTAAACACATTGCAAGCACCTCACTAAGCATCTACAGGACTGCTATGCGAACCTTCCGTCGCCCCGTTACCGCCACGAGCTAGGCAAGCCTTGGACGCTCCGAACATAGAAAGAGCTTATATTCATACTGCTCATAGACGGGTTACACTGGTTACACACGCCGGCTGTTGAGTTTGCGGGGAGATACATGGGCTAGCCCTTCATGCGTTGTGGCCTCGCCGTCGCCAGCCCGTTGCCACGAGGGTGTGGCTTTTTTCTGTTTTTTGTGAGCATTTATCATGATATCCCCAGGGTCCATAGGGTTAGCCATGCCACAGGGCTGCCATCCGGCTATATGGGGCCTCTCACACCCACTTTAGCTGCTCGGCCTTTTACACACATACTCAGTCACAGTATATGCGTAACAACGTGATTGTGCCCTACAACAACCCTCTCTATCTTCCCACGATAGCACCCGCAGCGGTATATCAAACCCAAGAGTCAAGATCTGCGGTCGGATTAGGTCTCGGAACGAGGCGTGAACATTCCGATTGTTCTTAGATGTAGCTCAGAACTATGTTGATGTTTCTTAATGCTCTATCACACGAGAGCAACTGGTGAAAAGTCATATTCAGGACATTTGCGCGTACTCGCTTGAATTCGCTAGGACTCGGCAGGACTCGCTAGGACTCGCTAGGACTCGCTAGGATTCGCGTAATCAAGTACGCGAGTCCTAGCGAGTCCTAGCGAGTCCAAGCGAGCCCTAATCAATTACTCAGCGCATGCGTAGCATTTCTCAGGACGAAGACATTGTGTAAGCGGTCAGCGATGAAACTCACCTGTACCCAATGCTGGCTACGAACCTTCTGTCTAGTTACAGAAGAGCCTAGAGGTTATCAAACAGACAAATCGACATGTCGCATCGCGATGCTCACAAACAACAAGCCTACATGACTGAATGATCATGTTGTCAAACAGCGAACGAAAGCTCACGTCGAAGTAATCAGCTCCCACATACATAAGTTCACCCTAGCCAGGTGGCCAAACAACAAGCCCTTCTATTCAGGTGGTCAAACAGTTGATTCGAAAGCTCACGTTGCAGTGATGGTCAGCTTCTACATACAAAAAGTTCACCTACCTATCGATGCTTGCTATCTTTTCGTTTTGCAGTCACGTCAATAAAAAGCGCATACGAGCGCATGAACTGTCTATATTGTTGGGACCGTGCCTAGAAATTCAACCTATGGGGCCGTGGGTGAAATGTTTGATCTATAGAGGTAGCTAGAACTAAGACTTTAAGAATACAGAAGTAAGAACGTCGGGTACGAAGAACACTCTTTATATAGTGCTCAGGGCCTGCGCTAGTCCCAAGGGAACGTGTTGAAACACAAAGGAAGATGTTTGCTCAGAAGGATGTTTGGTAACACAAAGGAAGGTGTTTGCCTAGAAGGCAATGGAAAACCGGTTAGAAGGTGTTAGAGCTTGGTAGGGCGACGGCCCAGATCTGGGCTAGATCTGGGCCAGATCTATGCTAGATATTGGCTAGACCGTAGGCAATCCCGTAGGGCTTTACCATTAGGAAACCCTATTCAAGCCGAGCACATTCGTAACATATATGACCAAGTGATCACATAGACAAACCAAAATTGTGAAAGCTGGCCACTTCGGCGTGGGCTTTCAAATTGACTGTTTGGCTGTTGCTTGACCATCTAGCTGGGCGAGCTAAATGAGCTTTTGGTCTATGTATGTGAAAGCTGACCACTTCGACGTGAGCTTCCGAATTCGCTGTATGGTCATCTAGCTGGCAGGGCTAGATGAACTTTTGCTGTTTTGCCACCTAGCTGAACGGGCTAGGTGAGCTTTGGTCTATGTATGTGGAAGCTGGTCACTTCGACATGAGCTTCCGTTCGCTGTTTGGCCACATGATCATCTAGCCATGTGAGCTTGTTGTTTGTGAGCATCGTGACGCGATGCTCGATCTCAATCGACATGTCGATTTGTCTGTTTGGAAACCTCTAGGCTCTTCTGTAACTAGACAGAAGGTTCGTAGCCAGCACTGCGTACAGATAAGTTTCATCGCTGGCCTGCGTTCTTCCTTGAATTCGCTTGGATTCGCTAGAATAGGACTCGGCAGGACTCGCTAGGACTCGGCAGGACTCGCTAGGACTCGGCAGGACTCGCTAGGACTCGTGTACTCGCGTACTCGGCGCGTACTCGCTAGGACTCGGCAGTACTCGGCAGGACTCGGCAGGACTCGCTAGGACTCGGGTACTCGCTAGCACATGAAAGGAGAACATGCAGTCCTTACACTCTCATCGAATGAAGCAATCGCACAATATGCGGGTAGGCAATCTGTTCGCCTCACGCCTCCGTTCCGGCAAACCCAAGCTTCCCCTCCTGCCATCGCACCCATACACACGCCATCTCCTGTCCTCCCATCGCACATCCAATCCTCAGCTTGAGCATTGAGGATACATGGTGATCCCATCAGAGTCGTTGTGTAGATACTGACCTGCGAAAAGGAAACTTTAGGGGTGTGGTAGGTTGCGGTTTGAGTTTTGGGAAGATGAGGGAAGGGGGTGGGGCTGCAAATGAGAGTTGTAGAAAGCACAACGGGGAAATGGGGCGAGTGAGGACGATGCTCTCGAGCGGGGTTTTCGATTTGTAGCTTTAAACATAAGCGGCCGGCAAGCAGAATCCGAAGGGGAAAGAGATGCGCTTTGGTTATGAAGCTGTGCGGAAAGCCGAACGTTTGCTTGAGTTTGGCACTTGCGACGGATTTTTCTCGGAATTTTCGACGTGTACCATAGAGGCAGAAAGGATACTGCTAGTGGTAGAGCTAGGAACTGAAATTTGGCGAGAGAGTAGAGGATGGTGTGGTGGAGATGTACTCGGAAGACTCTCGTGCGAAATAAAGATTTTGCATGGGTTATCGTTGATAAGTCTACTTGTGTGGCAACGGCCTAGCTACCTCCATCCCCCTCGCAAGCTCCTCGTATGATCTCCTTTCTCAAATGCAGTAAAGCCAAGTTACGTGCCTCCCGCCCTAATTGCTTGCCGATTCGAGGCCTTAGAAGACACAACCAACAATGCTATGTATGCGTGAAGCTCATCGCCAACCAGCCAGCTCCACGCTCACTTGTAGACCAGTGAGACTCCTCCTTCCTCATCATCATCCATATCTAGGAAAGCTAAGCGCTCGGTGAATTGACTTGGGAGCTCTTGCTTTTCTGCAGGGTCCTGTTTTGCTCGCTGTTTGCCGTTTGTGTCTCCTAGGGTTCCCGTATTGAGTTTGTTGTTGGGGATGCTTTCGTTCTGATTGCTGTTACGTGACGGAATCACCTTCCCATTCTGCTGTTTCCCATTCGGCTTCTTCCCACCCAAGGCATTGCCATTCGTCAACCCGCTCTTGTTCAAAGCCAGCAAGCGACTCGCAGCCCCCTGTTCTGCGCGCTTCCTCTCCCTAACAGCCTTCTCTTTTGCAACCACCTTCTTAGACTTTGCCGGAATTGGCCCTAGGGCTTCCCATTCCGGATCTCGCCGGGGCAAGCGTACGGCCGACCCGCCGTCGCCTCCTTCTCCGGCTGCTAGCTCCCACTCATCGCTGTCTTCTTTGACGCGGTCTTGGGCTTCTTTCGCTACGGTATCCAGGCGAGCAGTTCGCTCCGCGTGGGCGGTAGCTAGACGCGCGTGTGTAGCTGCGAGGCTAGCGAAGGTGATGCCAATCATGGACTGAAGGGTGTAAGCTGCGTCGTTGCCCTTATAAAATATCGGATTAGTGATTTGACATTCAAAGATATGGAAATAAGTGGGTGTTTGCTTACAGCGTTATGTAAATTCCATCCCGTTAGGCCCAAGTCTAAGAGAACCTGACCAAGGTTGCGAGGTTGCTGTTCTTGCTTCAATGCCCGGTAGAGGTCGGCTGTGTCAATGGCTTCCAAGAGGTTAGACAGATTGCTAACATCGTAGCCCAAGTCACGAAGATAGTCGATGTCAGTCTTGATGTCGTGACCTACCAAGATAAGATTTCGCTTCGGTTGAGTGCCATCCTCGCGGTGCATAACGGACGAAGAGAACGCAGACCCCTTAGCGTGAGAGGTACCATTCTGGAGCTCTTCAATCGAAGGATACTGAGAGCTGGTATTGGCGTCCAAGGGACGAGTTGCAAATGGGGGTCGAAAGCACGATGCAACGACCTTGGGTGCTTCGCCTTTGAAAATCCATTCACTAGTACCAAAAGCCTTCTCAAATCTGTCGGCGCAGCCAACCACAAACTCTGTGTTCTTCAAATGCGAATACTCCCTGATTCTAAAGTGACGCGAGCGGATCTTACTGAACCAGGCTGTACCGCCTTCATCAGGAGGAACGCCAACAAGGTCTCTAGTGTCAAGCGAAGAGATCCCGATCTCGGTGATAGCTTTATGTTCCCGCTCATAGGCCTCAACATCGACGCAAACAAAAACAACGTCCAAATCAAAAGGGTATGTTGTAGGTTTTGCGACGTCCAACCCTGGAAGTTTTATGCCTGCGGCCAATTGATAAGCCTTTCGAGCCTTTTCCAACTCTTCCCACGGTAGGTCTAAATGCTGAAGAGGGTCGTCATTCTCTGTTGCGGTCCGACGGGGCCGCACTCCGAGATAACGTTGAGCCCGCTTTAGCTGAGCACACCAGCGCTTCTTCTGCACCACACGTTCATTCCTCTTCTTCTCCTTTGCCGCCTTGGACTTGATCTTGCCAGCTTCTATCGATGCTTCGATCTTCTTCTTGAAAGCTGCAAACGAGCGGTCGTCTAGCACCTCGTTTTCTCCATTTTCTTTGAATTCTGGGCCCGGGATCATCCTCTCCATCGAAGCCAATTCCATTTTTGGTGTTAGTTGACCCAAATATCGAGCACGAGGGCTGCCTTTGTCTGAAAAGCGGATTCGGAATCCAGGTACCGGGGGAAATCCAACTTGAAGGTCCAGCTGTTTGTCAATATCTTCCAAGAGAGCTTGGAATTCAACGGCAGGCACAAGTACTAGTGGTTTCTCTGATGGTAGATATGTATGAATGTAGTACCTACCAGGGATGAATTAGATGAGACGTGTTAGATGAATAACCTGAGAAGGAGAAAGTGTTGGAGACGTGTGAAGATAAGATTCACGATGAGTGTGCATCTCAAAGACTCCGTGAACTTCCTGAACCGGGCATGCATTCATTCATGTGATTCATCGAGGAACATTAGAGCAAAATGCACAACAGAGTGTTCCGATAGACCGAATCAAAAGGAGACTATCGAGATTGTAAATCGGCTGTCACAACTTACAAGCTCCAACCTCTCGCACGAAATTTCCCTGCTGCAAAGAAAGCGCCTGATACCAATTCCGAATCGCCGTTGTTGAGATATCGATAGGGATATTTGGTCACAGCCTGCAGAGGACAGAATTCGTATTCTCTTGGGGCTAGCTCCCCAAGCCTCATGGTGGGATTCGACATTATAGCGAAGGCCAATGAGGGTATCCTGGGTGGCGTGGTAGGTAGAATAGCTTTCGATTTGTTCTTTCGTCGGGGAGAGGAAGCAAGCTCGTTGTCAGACTCCGGTAGCACTGGCTCAAGGTTAAAGTTTCCCTCAGCTGTGGAGGAGGTCTCGATTACTGTGTCGATTAGCGTGGACATCAACGCTTCTACATGACTTCCATACGACATGGTTGCAAGCAGTCCAGTCTGTGAATGGTCACTTTTGCCAAGTGTCGACCCGTTTCTTGTAAAGATCTTGTTTGATTGCTTGAGTACTTTCTGTTAGGTCTGCCAGTCGACTTTGATCTCGAACCACGCGATAGCATCAATTCGGCCTGAGAAATCAAATACAAGACGTTCAAGTAGTAAGATGCAATTCGTTGCACTCGTAGACGCAGCGCGAGATTTACTTGGTAGAATTTCCAGACATCATGTTAGCCTCTGCTCTGGCTACCCTTAGAAGTAGCATGCATAGACTTTTTAGCTCTATAAATTCCAGGCCGAGTGAGTTTCAGAGCTGACCTTCTTCAAAAAGCAGTGAACATGTTGAAGTCAGTATCAAAGTGCTTTGGAGGTGAGCTTTAGTACAACCAAACCGGGCTAGGTCCCGCTTTGTCACCACATGCACGCTAGTCTTCTTTGAACCTCAGTTTGTCGGTCTTGTACGGTAAACATCCGTGAGTTTTTAGTGTCAGCCTTCGGTTTCACCAAGCTTTACTTTAGAGTTGCAACCTCATCGACACGAAACTGCAACGCCCATATGGCGACTCAGCTAGAGGTCATCACGGGCGAGGTCCCGGTAGATCCTGATGCTCAAGCCACCGTCACCGACTTCCTGGACTACACCGAGTATCTCCCGTCTGACCTCGTTCGCTCCCTCACGCTCGTCGGTAAGCTCGATGCATCGTACCTTACCTCTACCGACGAACTACACAACTTAACCAAGACCTATGGACTACTGCCAAGTGTACCTCTGAATGAACGACAGAATCCCGAAAACCTTCGTGAGAAGATCTCCCAAAAGCTTCAGTATGCGCTGAGCGCCCGCGAGGCTTCCTCTGCGGAGGCCTCGCGTATGTATGATATGGTAGACCGTCATGCCAATCGACTGACGAATATCATTTCTAAATTAAACTCACTACCCAAGCCGCCCTCTCGAGACCCTACACCAGTACCGCAATTGAAATCTCCTCAGGCAAGTCGTACCAGACCAGGCCTAAAGGGCGCAAACGATGGCACTCCCCCTCCCCGTGTTACACTTCGGCTCGGAGGTCCACAAGTGGGAGCGTCTGGTGGAAAGTCTATCGGTAAACCTCATAGACCGCGATACCGAAGCCGAAAGATTACTGTCCCAGGAGAGGTACTACCACCCCCGAACCCGGATTCGCCGCCTCCAATTACGGATTCCGAATGGGAGTCTTTACCAACCTCGCCAGTTCCTATGCCTACGTCACGCGTTGGAGTATCTTCGCGGAGCCGGCCCAGCAAGCCGGGACGCATTAGACCTCCTAAGACTCCCAAGGCCCCAAAAATCAAAGTCCCGAAGACATCACGACCGCCAAGGCCACCTGGTGCGATGGGAACAAATGTACACAGCGCTGTTGCAGGTATATCCACCAGCAATGCCCTTTCGCTTCTCAGTCCTCCGCCTTCAGATGCCAAGCCAGGCAGCGAGCATGCCCCTTGGATGCGGCTGACGGATTGGGAGATGGCAAAATTACGGAAGAGGATGAAGAAGAACGCAATCTGGTCGCCTAGTGAAACGATGATACGACGCGAACTCTCCGAGGCTGGCCGTGGACCTGAGAATTACCGTGCCACAAAAGCCAAATCGATCGCGACGGGTGAAGAATTTATTGATTGTGATAATATCGCTACGACCGCGCCAGGTAAACAGCTTGCGCCGGGAGAGATTAGTGCAGATTCACTTGGTCTTGAAGAGACACAGCTTAGCAATCGAGGCATGAAACTCAACGAAGCCAAGAAGCTGAAGAGGGAAACTGTGGCAAGAGAGCAAGCCGCATTGGCGGCAGCAGAGGCGGAGCAAGCAGCGAAGAGATTGGGCGATATTGGTAGCACTTTCAAGAGTCTATTCACCAAACCTAATGAAGGGCCGATTGACATCTCCATGGTCGGCGCTGGTCCAGCCATTGGTAAAGATGTAAGCAAGGAGAAGAGAAAGGACAAGGAAACTCCGAAGGCAAAGGATAAAGAAAAGGAGAAGGAGAAGGAGAAAGAGAAAGAGAAAGAGAAAGAGAAGGAAAGAGATAGGGAGAAGGAGAAGGAGAAGGAAAGGGAGAAGGAGAAGGAAAGGGAGAAGGAATACGAAAAGGAAAAGGAGAGAGAGAAGCAAAAAGAACAAGAGAAGGCGAAGGAGAAGGAGATGGAAGAGCAAATGGAGAAGGAGAAAGAAAAAGAGAGGGAGAAGGAGAGGGAGCGGGAGAAGGCGCGGGAGAAAGAGAAAGAGAAAGAGAGGGAGAGGGAGAGGGAAAGGGAAATGGCGGTGGAAGTGGAGAAGCAAATGGAAAAGGAGAAAGAAGATATGGAAAAGAAGAAGCAAGCGGAGAAGGAGAAGGAAATGGAGAAAGAGAAGGAGAAGGAAGCTACAAAGACACAGGCGAACAAGCGAAAACGAGAGTCCACTCCCGCCAAGCTTGAAGCTACCCAACCACAAGCCGAAATAGTTACTTCACCGGCCAAAACAGCATCCAAGAGACGTAAGATAACGTCTCAACCACTGGACCACACTTCCGTTACGACCACCACAATCGTCCCTTTGGCTGCTCCCGCACCCTCGCCGACAAAGCGATCTGTGCCTACTCCTGTGACTACTTCAACTGTGGAAACACGTGGAGCTGCAGCTAAATCTTCCCGCCCTCGCCGCTTGTCCCTGACCCTGAAAGGTCCGGCTCATCCATCAGAACCTGCCAAGGCCACTTCCAGCACAGCCTCCCGGGCTGCTTCACGTCGCGCTTCCACTGGTCCGCCGTCGGGGCGTAGTGGGCGTGATGGCCTTCGTCGGCGGAGCGCCACGCCGGTTCGACCTCCGACTCCAGTCATAACAGCTGCCAGCAGACGAAGCAAGCGCCCCGCACCAGGATTTGTCACCAGCAATCAAGATGACGGTCCAGCAGTAAGTGTTGGCAGGCGTAAGAATGCTCCCAGGAAGCGGGGCAACGCTTCCGCTGCCAACGCCAAAAAGGCGGCCGAGGGAGCTGCGAGTGCAAAGGAAAAAGAAGAAGCGGCCAAGGCCGAGGAAGAAGCAGCAGGTGAATATATTGACCCTGATGAACCCAGGTATTGTGTGTGTGGGGATGTGAGCTTTGGGACCATGATTTGCTGTGAGAATACAGAAGTAAGTATATTCATCGCGTGGGAGATGCTCGAGCTGCTTTCCACTTCCTGCCCGGAAGAGCAACGCTGATGTGAGCTTTGAAATAACAGTGCGAGCGTGAATGGTTCCATCTGGAATGTGTCGGGCTGCAGGAGCCTCCCCCAAGAAGGACGAAGTGGTATTGCCCTGACTGCAAAGCGAAATTGAAGAAGTGATGATAGCCAGGGTTCCCTTGCAGGATATTCATGGGATGGTCACTCAACCATGTTCTTCGCTACACCACGAATCTATCCTCGCTCGTCTGGGCATGACGGTCATGAGGTCATGACTTGATCACTGACAGCAAGCCGTACTATTTAATTCTTTTCTCCCGGCAACACATTCACGCTGTGTTATGGGCTGCAACGTGCACTGTCACCTGACATGCACAACCTTGCGGAAAACATAACTCGTGCCATCTAACCAACGCGCGTGAGCACGCGACACACCAAACCCTTAAGAGCATGAAACCAATGCTTTGAAGCCTGCCTTATGACGCAACCTTGTGTATCGGTGATTCATCCCCAGGGTCAACATTTAAACTACTGTTTCACGTTGTGATACAGTTCAGCCATACGCAATCAAACGGGACCGAACCCCTGGCCCCAGCCTCCAGGTACTAGATAAAGCATTACAGTATGTACTATGATATGGCGCGCACGGGCCGGGACCTGCATAAAGCAATCAAGCTCGCGGCTCACTTGTGCTTCTTCCGGGGTTTCCACCGGGATCATCCGGGGAGCGGGGCTCTCGGCTTACTCGTCTCGATTGTCCTTGATCTTCTTCACATAAGGTAGGTATGGCATTCTAGGTCAAATATGTAATGATACGGCGTGTCGGTAGTATTCTATTGCAGCAGTGATATGATTGACCTTTTTCCTTCTTCAACACCATCTGAAAACTCCCCTTTGTTCAACCACTTGTGGTGGTCATTTCATCAGGTACCTCCCAGGACTAGTACAGTACTCAAGTAAGGTAGGTACCTAGTTCTATTATAGGCGAAAGAAACGCAATTTAACTCTAGCGGTCTGCTGTCTAACGGCTTCCGGTTAGCGGTCGATCATTGCGCTTGTAACCTCGTCCTCCAATCTTGCCCTGTCTTGTCCCGCCCTTTTCTCTTTTCTTTCTCCTTTTCCTACCGTCAATGATTGTGACGTCTCCGTGAAGCCTTTCAGCTCTCGCTGTCGGTGGTGCCTGCAAAGAAGAGCAGTGAGGTGCAGGAGAGTGCAAGGGAAGGAAGGGGAGAAATACACAGCAGCATCTACGCCGTACCACGGTCGCACAAATACTCGGTCGCATTGCTAAGGGGGTGGTGCGGGTCTAATAACAACAACAGCATACACTCACTACAACGTCGACATTTCTACACCATTTCTACGGCACCAGCTTTTTCTAGAACACAGAGTCTCTCGTAGAATGCAAGTTTTGAAAACAGTAAGAGCATTTCTGGTCCCGGCTGTTGGCGACGTCACTTCAATACTGACCTGCCCGTACAGGCTTTTCGACAAATCTAATTCTGTCAGTCCCTTGACTGACATCCACTCATTCAGTCGCACGAACCAAACGCTGTCGGAGCTGATCTTCGATCGCAAAGAGCGAAAACGTCCGCACAAAGACGTCGTCCCATCATTCTTTCTTAAAACACAGATCTTCAGTCTTCACGAAGCGCTTCTCTTTTGGCTCAGGCCTTCGCAATAATACAGATTGGCGGATTCATCGACGGGTAAATGCTGATCCAGGGACTCGTAACCATTCATTACCTACAGCTTAATCAAGAGCATTACACGGATTGCTCGTTCTAATTATCTTATCTCCATTGAGATCATCCCAACCCCCCTCATTGAACCGTCTTCCGGGATTCAATGGAACGTCCCTCTAAGAGGCGGAGGCTGTATCAGCGAGATGAACTACAGAGGGCACGTCGCAGCTTTCTAGACGTTCGAAGCCCAGAGGCCAACACTGCTCTATTGAACGAAGATAAGAGCCACGCCAATAAGATCTCTCTACTGCAAGCGAAGTTGCATGGAGCCTTGAACGATCTCAAGCAACTGGAGGCGCTGGAGGATGAGATTCAAAAGATCCACCCACGGCAAATAATTCCAAATCCGGTCTCTACAGTCACTCAACCAATCACTACAGCAGTTGAATCAGTTGTACGAGTTATCATCGACAACCCTTCCGGCACCGCTATTGGTGACGTGCTCGTACCTGCTCAATCCAGTGTCTTTATCTTCGATGGTTACGGGTCTGTCACCTTGCCTCCCAACGCAGGATCACCAACGTCTCCACCCCAACCACCCGCGCGATTCGCGAGTCAATCTGCATACACCACGCCAGGCCCACAGTCGCAGGCGCCTCAATCCACGCAACAGTCTGCACCCACGTCTGCGGATCAGTCATCATCGCGTCCTAGTGAGGCGCCGCCAGCAAGTGTTTCCGCGTCAACCAATTCTCCTGCAAGCCAGAGTCCAATGACCATCAGCGTACCAGGTTCAAGTTCACAGGTTGTGCTATCGTCGCCTCCCACTACGCCGGTACCTTTGAGTCCTTCTACTTCACTGTCATCTACCAGTGCTACCAATACCGGATCAACAACCTCCTATTTCTCACTATCTTCAAGTGCATCAGCATCAACTTGGTCCCAAACATCGGATATACCTAACCCTAATCAGACTCCGACAAATCCCCCTGTCCCAGCACCCACGAGTGGCAACTTTAGTATGACTTGTAAGTCTTTATATCTTATATAAATCTGGACTTGAGTTGACGAGTATTTCCAGCCTTTACAACCTCACAGACAAGCACTGGATCACGTGGTCCAACTAGTCTTACCTTCGCAACGCCTATTTCGAACTCCACTCTAATCACGTCGACGAGAACCTCTTCTTCGTCGAGTAGTGGAACTGGGACGATCTCAAGCACCAGTTCTCAGGCGACCTCCACCATGACCGACTCCTCATCTACCATGATTATCTCGTCTACCTCTTCTACCTCTTCTACCTCTTCACAATCTTCACAATCTTCTACCCTATCATCTTCAAGTTCCGCCAGTACTACTTCCGGCACAGGGGTCATACCCGGCGGCATAGGAGGTGGTAGCGGTAGTAGCTCTACCGGCACGGCTCCTTCATCGACAGCAAGCCCAGGAACCGGATCGGGCGGAAGCAGTGCCCCATCCACCCCGACTGTTGTTGGTGGTGTCGTAGGGGGAGTCGCCGGGTTAACCATCATCCTACTGCTACTTCTAATACTCTTCCGCTGGCGGCGTAGGAAGGTGGCAGGTAGGAGAAACATCTCACCACCAATGATGCAGACAATTCCACCCACTAGCGGTGCTCCGAGCGGGACGGTGACCGAACGATCAAGCAATGTTCCCTTCGCCGCAGCTGGTTTCTTCAAGCGTATCAGACCTCGTTCCAGTGCCACAGCAGCAACCACCGAAACCGCGCCCAGCGAGCGTGGCTTCCAAAACTTTGGGGGCAGGAAAATCGAATCAGTACTGGAGAGTGGTGGTGATGGTTTCGGCAATCCTGGTCCTTCCAGCAGTGCTGCTCCAAGTCCTCGTCCCGTTCGTGGCTTTAGTGGTGCGCCCGCTGCTGGTCTTGCTCCCAGCTTTCGTCCTGCTAGTCCACAGACTCCCCTTTCTGAGACGTCCTTCTATCGCGACTCTCAAGGCTTTTACGGTGGCGCACCTGAGCCAGAATCCAGTTCCAATCCTTCGTCAATGTACGGCAGACCTGATTCCCCTCCACCTAGATCACCAGACCGTCCTGGTCCAGCAATTGCGAGCAGTTCTCCACTAGCCCGCGTGGGAAGCCAAGCCCAGAGACATCAGGAAGTCGCATTCATGAGACCAGGTCCAGCCCGCACTCCTGTAACAAACCAGGCTGGCTTCTCGTCTTTACGCCCACCTACTGGAAGGGGTACCCCAACCCCTCGCCCGTTGCCTCCAGTCGGGTCCAGTCCAACTCCTAGGGATGGTGTCGGCCGAAGTCACCCTAGCTTTGATGGTTCGCGAGGCTCTCGGTTCACGGAAGAGATTGTACCACCTTGAGCTCTAGAATCATAACTCATCCAACTGTATCGACAAGACCGGCGTACATCGCGTACCGCCTTGCCCTTCCGCGAGGGCGTTGCAACTACAGGACTCTACTTCAATGTTAATATTTCACCATACTCGTGCTTTTGGGTCTGCTCTTTTTGAGTAGCCATCAACTTACGGCATTTTACCCGAAGCATCGATTTCTTCCATTTCTGTCGTCCAGCCACGGGCGACCCATGTACCATATTCGAGCCCAACCAATTGCGAAAGGGCCCAGTCCATATTTTGTCCGCACGCGTTCGATACCTAATGCCCACCAAACGTCAAACGTGTAAAATGTCAGCAAGCCAGTTGTGCGTCGTCTACCAATCCAGCGAATTCGATACCACTTTTCTTCTATCTTTCTTCGAACAATCCAACACTACGTCTTTTGCGAGGGCACCCCATTACCAGTTTCGTTCGATCGATTCGACTTTCGAGCATTTCATTAGCGCTTCTGCGAGGCAATTCAGCGAGCGAGTCTTGGCTTTGAGAGAGGGGAGGTTGGCTTAGAAGCAGGCCAGTCTTGTAATACCAAGCCTATGATGGTTTTCTTTATGTCGTGAGTTGGGATTCAGGGAGGGGGGTAGTGTAAATGGGGGAGGCTTTCAAGTCGTGGATCGAATGCTAGAGCAGACCTGTGAAAGATGGATGTTTGTAACTTGGTCCATCCCAAACGCTTAAGTGTTTCAATCCTCTTCTTTTTAATCGTGCGTATCTTGCAAAGAGTGAGGCAAGTTCAGTTGTGGGATCGATGTGAGAGCAGACCTGTGGAAGATAGATGTTTTGTCTCCAACTCCACACAAACGCTCAACCGTCCAACCTTCCCTTCCTAGCCCTAACGTCCTCCTAAAAGGAAAAGCGCTGAACACAATGTCTGCCTATCTAACAACATCATCCAGGCATCGAGACAAGCTCCCGAACTCAGTTCCACGCAATCCATCCGTCCAGCGCAACCGCCCAACTAAAGCTTCCAAGAGCCGTGTTCATCACAGCTAAAGCTTATTCAATTTTCTTACTCGGTTGTCTCAAACCAACCCCGTTTCATCAGATCTATCGTTTTGTTAGTTAAGAAAGTTGTACGATACTCACTTCCTTATCCCCCCCCCCCAAAGAACCCCATCAAGGCCACTCCCCCTTTATACCTCACTTCTCCCACTACCCATCCCGCCCTTTCTATCCTCCAAACCCTCTTTCTCCTCCATATCCACTCTCATGTAGCCGTTCGTCTGTCTTTGCAGGAAACACGAGTCGCCCAGAAAAGGTACGGGCGGTCTTGTGGATGGATGGTGGGGGAGAGAACTTGGAAGTAGAGACGAGGTCTTTCTCGCTTGTGTGCGTGGGTTGGCTGGTTGGAGATGTGGGTACAAGGGTAGGCAGGCTCTTTTGGGTGGAGAGACAGGCGGGGAAGGGGAGAAAGAGCGCGGTGCTGCGGATGAAAAGGTTCTACGCCAGAGGTTGGGCAGCACGCGTGCGTGGTTTCCATATAGCTGCGATCTCTGACCTACGACTTCCGGTGTTGGGAGTGCTCTGCTCTGACGAAGTCGTTGCGTGGGAAGGGAAAGGGTTGCTGATGGGAGGAGGGTTCGTAGATTGGCTCATCGGAGTTTTTGTGGTTGGTTTCCCTTTGGTCTTCTTTTTCAATCCGGCGCCCCAGAAGAGGTCGAAACCCCATCATTTTGTCTCTGCGAGGAAGTGCGGTTTTGGTTAGACAGAATGGCATCGTGTGCTTTCTACATCCCACTTGTTATCAGATTGCTCCTGAATTGAGTTGGGAATTCTCCTGGAAACCCTACTTAGGTGGCTTGGTTCCACTATCTACCGCTCATGCACCGCTCGCTCCCTTTGAACGAACCATTCTGCAAAATGGCATTGAAAACTTATTCCTTGATTACCATCCTTTCTGCAATGGACATCATAGAGCTAATTTCCTCTCTTGCATTCCACCATCGTTCCTCAAGACGTTGATTCTCGGTTCCCGATTCTCAGGGGCAGGATATGAAAGAAGAGGTTGGGTGTTTCGCCCTTTTTTCATATAAGATGCCAGAGTGGGTAGATTTCTGTTTCGGGGTTCCATGTGGATAGAGGGGATGGCCGATTTATGAGAACACTGATTAGTTTGGCGATGTTGAGAGCTGGTGGATTCGGTCCGTAGGAGAGTCAAAGTCCTCTTAGTATCTAAATACTTAACCTATCTTTGCACGCTGATAACATGATAAATTTAGCAAAGGGATTCCTAGACGCTCTTGACCGGCGTTCGATGGAAAAGATTTGAAGTCGGGCGTGTAGTAGAGATATGAGAGATAGCATGGCCTTATTCCCGCTATAGCAACTGATAAAGAAAGGGGATGGGGACTACCTAATCTCTCAAGGTTTCCAAGTTTGACCTGGATCAGAGAAATTAGAAGCTGGACATGGAGGTCGAGATTATAATGCCTTGTTTTCGAGGTTGAAGGAAATGCGAGGGGAGGCGAGTGCCCTGGTAGAGAAAGCGTTGCAATAACAGCCGTTTTTGATGGGGTTTCTGGCCGGTGGATGATCAGTTGCTAAGGGAGTGCGTAGAAATGTCCAGCTTGGTGGCTTGTTTTTGATATTTGGCCCCGCATGATTCGCCGTGGTCTGGTTGCTGATCATTCATGGGAGCTTTTTCTGATAGAATGGATATCATGTCGGTGCGGCCTTGATTGTGTCCATTCGGTATCATCTGCTGATGCTCTATTGACTCCAGGGAGTTGGATCCGAGAGACGCAATGCTCAAAACTAGGGTTCTGAAAAGCTGTTGCAATATTCTAGTACGTTATTGTTTTGGTACTGTGGAATGTGTAGATGAGCAAAATGCTTCCATGCACCCACTGGTGATGCATACGCTTCAAATTTCGGATTGACCAGCACAGAGGCTTGGACTAGCTTGGCTACAGCTTGAGAGTTCTATGCATAAAGTGTTAGGATGGGCAGGTGATCTGTTAGAACATTCAGGATTTCTTAAGACAAACAATGAATTCTCAACTCCTGCATGATAAACAATATCTTTTCGACTGAAGCAGAACGTTACGAAACTTCAATACACAAGCACTGAAGGTTTGTCTCATACAAGAGACACACAACGGTACAGCTTCTAGAATCATAACATGATGTTTACAGTTCCAGAGATGTCTGGCTCGTCATCCATGTCATCCGCCAGATCATCCTCCGAATCATCATCTGCAGCCGATGTTCATCCAGATATACTAGCTATGGAAATATCTGACAGCTCAGATATCTCAAGTGATGATGAATCTTCTAGTTCGGTGGAGATCATTGTCGATGAACCTCAGTGCACTTCTATGAAGACAAAGACGCGTCGAGGTGAGTCGTTCGAACTGGGTTTCAAACATGTTCTATGCAGGTCGGCTACCGGTCCTGGATCAATGCACTTTGATGGCTCGTTCTCTTAGCGTGCTGGAGATATTGATATCTTTCTCGTTTCCCCCTCCTTTTCGTTGCTGTAGGATTAAACCTACATTCTTCCAGTTTCCCCTTTCTCCACACCATGCGCTGGACGAGCTCATACTTCCTCGATCTCATTCCACTTTTTATCTTCCCAAATAATATCCTAATAGAGAAATTAGCATTCGCGGAGCCTTCAACTATCAAAGCTATAATGCCGCTCGACACTTGGGAAGCTGATCGTCGGTTTCACATGAGCCTTTTGGCAACAGAAGATGGTACCGATCACGACCGAGCTCACAATGTGCACATGGAAGAAATTAGGACCACGCCACTGTTCTCAGGAGATGTTCTGGCGGGCGTTATCAAATCTCCTGCTCCAGCCGTGAGGGGTGGTATACTTCCACAGTATGGCTTGCTCGCACAACGTCTTTGTACCTACGGAGATTCGGGACCCGATACCCACAGTGACGCATTAATCGAACAACAACCGAATGCTGAGCCGGAGGATACCCGACTGTTTATCAATGTCAACACTCCATGGTCGGCATTCATCTGTGGCTCGCAAGGAAGTGGCAAGAGCCATACCCTGTCATGTATGCTCGAGAGCGCCCTAATTCCTTCCAGACTTGGAAAACTCCCCCGGCCACTTGCTGGTATAGTGTTCCATTATGACAAGTTCTCGGGCTTTGCAAGCAGTCAAATTTGCGAAGCGGCCTATCTCTGCTCATCTGGAATACGTGTGAGGGTGATCGTTTCACTTAGCAATTACTCTCGTATGAAGAAGCTTTATAAGAATTTGCCAGGAATTGACAAGAAATTGCAGCCAGAGGTCGTGCCGCTCTTGCTGAAAGAGTCTCAACTCAACGTTGAGCGTATGATGAAGCTGATGGCAGTCAACGAGAAAGAAGGGTCAAAGCCTTTGTACATGGAGGTGGGTTACTGATCCCGGAGAAACAGGTATTTCAAAACTAGTATCGCTAACGAATGCGTAGGTTGTAAATAAACATTTGCGCCAGATCGCCTTGGAGAGAAAAAACAAACCAGGTTTGGATTATGCTGCATTTAGAGAGAGACTTAATTATGAAGATTTCAACGAAGCTCAGTCTACACTGTTGGAGACACGACTTCAGCTGCTTGAGAGCTTCATGAATGTTCCTAGTAACCCCAGGGCTGCTTCAGTGTTGGGAAAAGTCAATTCAAAAATTGGAAGGGAAGCTAAGATGGCGGAGTTGAGGAAAATACAGGAAGCTTACGAACGGAACAAAGCCGACCTTACAAAGAAAAAGGACATCTGGTCTTTCGAGGCCGGGACGTTGACGATTGTTGATCTGAGTTGCCCCTTCGTAGACGAAAGCGCGGCATGTGCCATGTTCGATATATGCCTTGCGCTCTTTTTGGAGGAACGAGGGGATGTTGGCCGTATCATAGCCTTGGACGAGGCCCATAAGGTATGAACCAGATGTGGCATGCTCATATCGCTACTTACACCGATTTCGCGTTGAGATGCTGATCTCTGGTAGTTTATGTCGGAAAGCCGTGCAGCCAGTACTTTCACGGAGAGCTTGCTTACTATCATTCGTCAACAACGGCATTTAGCAACCCGTGTCATCATTGCAACCCAAGAACCTACTATCTCACCAAAGCTACTGGATCTCAGTTCGATGACGATAGTACACCCTTTCACATCTCCGAGCTGGCTTCAAGCTCTGAAGACCCACCTCGCAGGCATCTCGAACAACGATGAATCATCACAGCGAGACGTGTCTGAGATCTTCAAGGAGATTGTAAATCTTGAAGCTGGTCAGGCGTTGCTATTTTCGCCGTCGGCGATATTGGATACGGTGAATGACCAAGAAGGAGACGGTTACATCAACCTACGGCCGAAGAAATTGGGACTTCGATATGTGAAATTGAGGGTGCGAAAGAGGTTGACCGCGGATGGAGGAAGAAGTATTCTCGCTAAATGAAGTATTGTAAGATGCATTCAGCGGTTTTCGAGTGATGGTTTGTTGTCTGAGAAGGCGGGATTGATCTTCAGTCGAAGTTTTTATAGAAGGATAAGGCTAGGGTCTCCATTAATGTTTGATACAGATGAGTGTACCTTTTTGTTGGGCTGATTTGAGATGTCATGAATGCTTGAGCCAATGACTAGCGACATTGTCGACGCTGTAACTTGTAAAGCGGTAAGATCGTCAACTCGTCAAACCCTCCGGCTAGTGAAGTTCGCAGTTCGCCAGATACAGACAGATAGACATTCCTTCAAAGCCTTAATGAAGTACGATTTTCCCGAGAGTGATAGTTCGATGTCCAGGAATTCCAAGTATATACTTTGGTAAGTCGTAAATGCCAATGCAACTGCCATACGATTACGTAATAGACCAAATTTGGCTTTTTTCTTCCCAATGCTCTCCACCCATCCACAACTTAGCAATCCTTACCCATAATTAGAGTCCCTTATTAGTTTTCCTCCGGGTTACAGCTGGCCGGGGGGTTGGAAAAGTTGAGCCGGGGTTGGAAAAAATTCTTGGCGTCGGGTTGGACTTTAAAATTGGCATATGCCCCGCACATCCGAGATCTGACGTCGGGTTGGAAAAGCTCCGGACCCTATGCGAAGCATATGCCAAGAGCATTAGGCGAGGCCACAATAAAATTCACATCTGGTCATCAAAGCCTCGTCGATGCATATGCGCAGCATCAACTGAGCACAAAGAAACATCGATGAACGACTTGAAGATGAGTGTCACACTTCGCATATGTCGCGCATATACTAAGAAGAAACTCAGCTTGCTCAAGATTGAGAATAACGTGAGCGATAGCTTGTTGATGAGCATGTCACAAGTTGATTTCGCATGTTTTGATGCATATGCTAAGCATATGTAGAAGAATCTTCGCTCGTCTTGCTATTCATGATATAGAACTATGCGTGATCTGTGATTGTGCTGTTTTCTCGATGCTTCGCTCAAGCTGTGCATATGCACGGCTTCAATACTTCGCTCTTGCTGTTTATCTTCTAGCTACTTTAACTATATAACATCAATTCTTGAGCTCATGATTAGCATATGCAGAAAGCTGAGTCGGGGTTGGAATAATTTTGAACTCATGGTTAGCATATGCAGAAAGTTGAGCCGGGGCCGGGATCAAAAAAAAAAAGTTCCGGCCCTGGCTCAACTTTTCCAACCCCCCACCAACTGTAACCCCGTTTTCCTCTCAACCGGGGAGACTCCAGCGCTTGACATCATAGTGGCTGCTGCTCCGTGAACGGAGGAGTCTAGACCGTGTGTTAGAATGTGTTCACCACAATTGCCTTCCATCACCATGTTATATTCATTTACTGTGGTTCCTGCAATCCTTCTCCTAATATCTGTCACCTCTTTTATACCGCTCTCATTCATGTAGAATCATACAATCTTTCATTTCATACAAATCTCACAGTCTGAATCTTCTCTTATCATGCCTACCACGAAGAGATTCGGCAATCCTGGCGAGGCCAACAAAGCAATTGGCGGAGTGCCCACAATGCACTACTTCGACTTTGCCTCTCGCGGCCGCGGTCAGGTAGTACGTCTCATGTGGGAAGATGCCGGCATCGCGTACGAAGACATACGCTATAGCTTTGAAGAATACCCAGAGTATAAGAAAGGCAGGATCCAGCAAATGAATCCCAACGCGACGATTCCAGTCATCGAGCTGAACGGTAGGATCTTGATTCAGAGCTATGCGATCTTGAGGCACTTTGCGCGGCAGCTGGGAAAATATGATGGTCAGACGGAGGACGAGAAGTACTGGGCGGATGCCATGTGTGACATTGCCATTGATTGTAAGTACCTGTCTGCGGTCTAGAGGTTGGTTACACTTGCTTATAGTGCCTTAGGGCGCACCCTGTTTATCCAAGCGTTCTTCAGCCCCAATAAGGATGAAACCTACCCCAAGCACCAAAAGACCGATCGAGCCAATTTCCTAAATGCCTTGGAAAGCCATCTCCAATCCAACAATCTTTCCACCCAAGGTCCTTTCGTAATTGGCAAGGAGATCACATATGCGGATATGGTCATCTACCAAATCTGCCACGACGAGAACTTGGTACAGGATGGAAGGAAAGGGCTAAAAGAATATCCGCGACTGACGCAATTGGTCGATGCGGTCGAGTTCAGGCCCAATGTGAAGGCTTTCTTGCAGAGCGAGCGCTACCTTGGGTAGGAGGTTGAGTGTACAGGAAGGTCTGGTTCAGGTACGGGAGTTTAGACCTTAGGGAAGCTGTAAATAATTTCATGAGTGTATATAAACAAGGGTCTTAATTTGAAAGTCCACATTCGGTTTGCTCTCCAGCTAAATCTCTACTGATAGATGTTGCAGTTGAAACCCGCTTTTCGTTTACATCATCTCCATCACGAAGATCGTAAGCTGCATCTAATCCGAGTACGGAGCCTTGTACTATCCTAGATTCTGTGACTTTTGATACAAAAGATACACCATCTTTGATTATGGCTTTTGGAAAGGAAATATGATTATACAGTTGGCGCTAGCCGACACAATGGCTGGTATCAAATGGAGAGTATTCATCTGAAGGTAACCCACGGAGGTAGAGGACGTCACACTACTGCTCTGACAGATGTCTTTAAGCATGCGGCGGGATGGTAGGATAAAGGTCGAATATGGATTCTGCAATGACTATGTGAGAGCAGCCTTACGGAGGTGGATAGCGATTGCGGCCAACGCGGAACGGGATCCGCTATCAAAGAGGAAACTTACTTTTCACTGACACCAAGTTTGGGCGGACACTTCCCATCAGCTACCTTACGCAATGTCTTTTCCGTATAGCTACATTAGCTGCCCATGCACTGATGTTTCTATACCCATCGGCGCAGGGAACACGCCGCGAAACGACGATGACGAGGAGCAAGAGCGGACCTTTGATCCCAGATCGCCGCGGGCAAACTATTCGCTCTACCCCCTAGAGCACCTCATGTACTGTGAGGACTGCCAGCAGATACGATGCCCAAGGTGTACAATCGAAGAGATCGTCTGCTGGTATTGCCCCACCTGTCTGTTCGAAATGCCGAGCAGCATGTTGAGGAGCGACGGCTATAGGTAGGTAAGACTATACCACTTTCCTTCGTAACTGACTCACTTTTACCCCAACCTCCAGCTAACGACATTCTGTAGATGTAGCAGAAACTGCTTCAATTGCCCAATATGCACTGCTCCCATGACGGTGAACACATTCGATCCGGAAGGTAGCGCCATCAACGGACCTTGGATCCTGACATGCGGATATTGCAATTGGACTACTCTAGACATTGGCATAAAATTCGACAAGCCTAGTAATCTCGCAGTTCAGCTATCCAAGCTCAACAACGGTGGAACAGCAAGACTTGTTCCCTCCATCTCTAAAACCTCTTTAGAAGAATCAGAACCTGTCCCCGACCCTCTTTCAGACAACGACCCCGATGCAAAGTTCCAATCCCTCAAATCCTTTTTTTCCTCTCAGCTTTCTATCTCACCTTCATCCTCAAATCCCCTTTTGACACCTTCAGGCGAATACAACTACAGCTCTCCCAGCAGTCTCGCCCGCATTATGAGCCTCTACACTGGCCTCGGTTCATATGGAAAGAAATCTACCTCCAAAACAACCCCCATGCGCGAAAGCGCCTCCCCTTCCGAGGGCCTACACATCGTCGACCCGGCCTCCGACGCCGGTGCCATCCAGAAACTCCGTACAGAAGGTTGGGCCGGTACCGCTAGCATCGCCCAGCGCGCAGAACAGCGCCACCCTCCACACTCCATCGACGACGTCCGCCCCGTCGCTCAGATCCTCCGAACAAAACGCAGTAAACGCTGTCGTACCTGCCGCCACATCCTCGTCAAACCAGAACCCAAAGTCACCAGCACACGCTTCCGCATCCGACTCGTAGCACTGAACTACATCCCTACAATCTCGCTAAAACCATTGCAATCATCGGGGCAACTGGTTATAGATCTCAATGCCCTCCCTATCCTCCGCGCAAGCCAATTCCTCCTCACGCTTCAAAACCCCATGTTTGACGCTGTGAAAATCACCCTCGCTACGCCCTCGCACACCCCCGGGAGATACAGCCACAAAGTCACCATCCTCTGCCCCCAGTTCGACATCGGCGCCAACACGGACGCATGGGACGAGGCACTCGGCGGTGGGGGAGCTGGAAAACGCGCTAGCAGGATGCTTACTAGCGTGTCCAAGACTACGGATCCTGCAGCCAGCAGTGGCGAAGGCAAAGTGGCAGAAGCAGGGAAAGTGTGGGACAAAGGACGGAACTGGACGACGGTGGTGGTAGAGGTGGTGTGTGCGGGTGTTGGGCAGGAGGCGGAGGTGGTGGAGGATGAGGATGTCTTGGAGATTCCGGTGTTTGTCAGGATGGAATGGGAGGGGGAGGCGGCGGAGGGGGAAGGGGAGAAGGGAGGGAGGGAGAAGAAGGAGTTGGCGTATTGGGCTGTGGTTGGGGTGGGGAGGGTGGGGAAGTCGACGGCCAAGGCTACGGGGGACGAAGCCGTAGACTAGAACACTTAGGATACCCATCTGCTGTGCGGGATTTTTGCAAGTTGCAGCTCCGTATCAGTTTTTCCCGTAGCTACCCCTGCCACCCTCTCGTCGCATATCGTATCTCCACCTCATCAATACTGTTGCCCTCCCCAATCTAATACTCCACCGGCCCCCCCATTGGGAACTCAAACCCCACCCCCTTGCCCGTCAATCTCCGATACACCTCCGCATAAGTATCCAGCCGATAATCGACACCGCCCTTCTCCTTCTCATCCAACACAACCTTCAACACCTTGCTGCCGTCCTCCCTAGTCCTCGTCCGCTTTCCCACAATCTCTACCGGGTAGACGACGTCGTTCAAGATGGCGTCGTGCACGGCAGTCAAGGTGCGCGAGTGCGGGCGTTTTTGCGTTTGAGAAGTGCGCGAGCGATTGGAACGTTTGGGGCGCGGGAGGATGCGGCGAGAGGCGAGGATCAGGACGTGGCGGTCGGAGAATTTCTTTTCGAGTTCGCGGGTTAGGCTGGTGGCGTGGGGTGTTAGTTTGGGGTACACTTTGAAGAAGGGCGGAGGAGGTACCGTTGTTGGACCTTGTGGAAGCCGGGGAGGAGAGGGACGGGGACGAAGATGACGATAGCTTTTTTGCCGTGGCCGACCTCGAGCTGTGGGGTGGAAGAAAATTGGATTAGCTTCGTAGGTTTTTCAAGAACTCAGGAAACGGGTGGTTGGTTTTGGGGATAATCGGGCCTGACGAGCTAGCTGGTTGTGTAGATACAACCATTGGGTATATGACAGAGACGTGCATGAATGTGATGGCAATGTTTCGGCGATATTCCCAGCATCTGGAGCAGCGACAAACCTCACGAGCAGACACAAACTGCAATGGCCGCAGCGCCGTCTTCATGTCCGGGATATTTGACTCCAGGTCATAGAGAGCGTTGGCAATGCTGGTCTCCAGCTCAGACGGATGTTGCCTCGATGGGCTTGTCGCCGCAATCTTGTTGAGGGCAGCCGCCATGATTGCGGTTGAGGGGTTGGAGTCGGTCGTGATGATGGGTGGTTTCGAATGTCGTATGGTTCTGACCCTGGTGTGGAATTCGTAAATGTGGGAGCGGCTCGCTTAGTCCTTAGGAGCCCTTAGCGCCAACTGTGGACTTTGGAGGATCACCAATCCATTATTCGAGTCAACCTGGAAGGTACCTAAATCCCGTGTTCAGACGATGTTCAAAGCATATGTGATGAGGCTCGATAACCTCGGGCTCATACTTCGCTTGGATAACTCTATGTATTGATATAGCATATTCTCTACTGTTGGATGATAAAACTTCTCCTCGAAGATGCTCCAATTTGACAAGGGTTCATGGAGCTCAGACTTACTATACACATCCGGAGGCGTAACATGACACCTATGGCCTATATTTCCCATCTACTATCTAATCTAGACATGGGCCCAAGAAACGCGTAGATACAAATCCTGCTTATTTGCTCCAAAAAGAGTGGAAATATCAGCTGTCCGCTACACAGACTTCTAGAGTCATCTCGAATGGTGTTCGCGGTCAAGAAGTTCTTATAACGGCAACCCAAGATGATCTCTTCAAGGTAATCTTGTTCGACATCATCTCGAGTCATCTTAAGCCTCAAAAAGTACAGAACCGGAAGTAAAGAAGTTGTATGGAGACAGTGATCGCCCTTGCAATCCAACAAGGTCGGGTCTTATTGCAGTCTCAATAAGCGCTGTAGATGCCAAAATCGGAGAAGGGACATCATGGATTCGCCGATGGCTGGTTTAGGAGTTGACTACATACCTCATCTAGGAAAACCCACAGATCTGCAGAATTATAATTCATTTGGCCAAGAAGTAGAGATGTCGCTCGAATTTTCATGAAAGGTTTAGGATAAATTTATCGTTCTCACTTGTCTTCCTTCATTCAACTGGAGCTCGGATGAATTCTTCATGCATCCGTGCAACTTCTGGGACAATAAGAGATTCGATTTCCAATTCTGGCTCCTCGGCCGAAGTGTCATCTTTCGGTTCCCCCGCCTGACTCAGAGAGGCTAAAGTAGGCCTTTGCAAGCCACCAGAGGCAGCGGACATACTCTTGATTCGCCTGTGCATTGGCACTCTGATCCAATATTCAGGAACGTTGGAAGCTATGAATACCACTTCCCACTTCCTGGTTGAAAGCAGGTTACCAATAACCAGGTGGTGTGAATATCGATCTATTGCCATCTGGGCTTTCCTGATCAAGATCGAAGGGTCAGTCTCGAGCTTGAAGCTGACTATCATAGCCTGCGGTGCCCAGCCATCGACTAGACTTTTTAAAAACTTCGGGACAGGATCCAAGTCGATCACGAGCTTCTTACTTGGTGCGTGGGTAGCTTCTCTATGCTCCCAGTTTTCTCCATCGGTTTTATCCTGGTGAGCAGTCTCCGATGACTGTATCTTATGCTCAGCAAGCCTATCTTTAGGGACGAAGAAGTCTGACACTGCAGCAGCGAGATAGAGTAGCGCCGTTCGTCCTAGGGGATTCATCGAGATAGCTATCTCCTTGAGTTCCCACAGATACTCTGTGACTGTCGTAAAAGATAGTAACAACAACGTGTTGTTCTTCTTTGCTCTCTGGTACCTTTTCAAAACATCCAACATTTTCTCCTCGTATTCCTTATTCGCTACCACCTCCCCATTCGCACCCTCAGTCATGAAATCAAGGAAACAATTTCTCGAATGACTGTAATGGCGTGAATAGGGCAGGAGAGAGAATTGGCGATGGAGGAAGATGACAGCATAACCAGCTTCAAGAAAGTACTCTGCCGATGTTGCTCCACGAGTACCAGCGGAAAAGTTGTCGATAAAACGCACAGTCTGGTTCTCCAGAGGGACAGTGGTCCCGCCTGATGTGACCAGCACTACGCGACGACGGAATGAAAGGTGTTCCTCAATAAAGGCCTTGGCAATGGTAGTATGGGAATGCAGGGTCTTTGGCGGGGGGTTGCTGGTGAAGTAGTCATTGTTGGTGTGGGCGGGAACTGATCGATCTGCTGGAGACATGATCAACGATTCAATTTAATATTGTAGGCAAGGTAAGGAACTTATGCTTTATCATTGCTTTCGTATTTCCCATTGGACAAGATGAGATAATACGTGTACTTCACCTTAACGTGGTACCAGTGAGTAGTGACTCTTGGCGGGGGAACAGCGGGGTGTAGTACGGTATGTACTCCGTAGTACAGTACAGTACAGTACGGAGTAGTACCTCCGTAAAGCACCCTCGACCTTCCCTCAAGTAGACTAAGATGGATCTTTAGCGGACGTGACTAATCATCGTGGGACTCAATTGATATGGGCCTTGCGGAGGAACCTCCGCCGCCAGCGACAATAAATGTGTGACTGCACCGCGATTCTGCGGTTTAGCCCTGTTGTCTAATTTCGATACTCATCATCACCTGCATAAAAAACGATATTGTATTGTTGTCCATGGAACAAAATCGCCAGAGTGCAGACGATGTCAATAAAATGCGAATTTCGAAAATTCCCCATGTTTGACTAGAATGCCTTTTTGCCCGGAAGCATCTCCCTGCGCCACGGCCCAATACCTTAATGGTGAAGTGTTCCGTACAGTAATCAATGCCCACTTCCCACCTTCTACCCACCATGATGGTTCCTTACCCTTTCACATTCTTCCCATAGCCGCACGTAGTAGCTCTCATCACCCTTTGATCTCATAAATCTGCCTGCATCGCCCTCCCTTACCGACGCAGGGACCATTAGGGTCCAGTACCACGGAGTAAAGTAGGTAAAGTGTACTTTAGGTAGGTAGTCGCAGATCTGTCTTCGGGAAAGCAACTTCCATCTTCCATCTTCCATCTTTCCCACCTGTGACTGTAGGCCCAATGTCCTCCAAGATTATCACTTGCGCCCCCTGCTCGCTTTCTACCCTTCAAATGCTGATCACCTAAGATTGTCCCAAGCTGCCTTGCGATGAGCAAAGCCAAAAGGAGACAGCCAGTGGCAAGGGCGGCAAGATAGATTACTGTTTCCAGCAACCTACCGAAGGTAACCCGCGCAGGATTGTTATATACTTTCGCTATGGTCCGAAGGGTAAGCCAGTCGCTGTGTTCACCACTCAAGTCGCCCAGCAAGCTCTGTCACCGTCAAATGAGTCGACTCACCAACCATCCTTAGGGAATCCTCGTTCACAATGTCCGATGGCCGCAAAAATCTCACAAAGAATCCGGCGGAATTGAGTCATCCTAGCAAACGAAAACTTCCCATGTCTTCGCCAGACGTCCTGAATCGGCGTTTACAACCGACGCAGCATCCACCACCACCGCCATCGACGCTGACGCATAGTCCACTTGCATCATTCCAGATCCCGACAGTTCCTCAACATCCCATAGCCACGCAACAACATGTTGGGAAGATCGCCATACCTCGGTTGCGTCGTGGCAGTGAGGGTGCCTCTGTCGGAGGATCCTCTATGGTTGGGGACAAACACCGCGTTAGCCACGCCTGTGAGCCTTGTAGGCACAGGAAGACGAAATGCAGTGGAGAGAGACCAGTATGCAAACACTGTGAAGACTTCCGGATCAATTGCGTCTATACGGACGGGAAACGTGACAGAACTAAAAAGTGACTTGGCGCTGCGCAGCCATAACTTGGGTCAAGGCTGACACTTCATAGAGAGTTTGGAACCATGGCTAGTAGAGTTGCAGAGTACGAAAAACTCTTAAAAGAACTTAGTCACCGAGTAAACATGTCCGATCAAAGGTTGATCCGAAAGGCATTGGAAAGTGTAAGCCATGTGCGACCGCATGATGTTTCGAGTCCTAACAAACAATAAAAGGGATCAACGCCAGATGATGAAGATGGACCCCCGGTTGAGAACGTGAACATAGCAGAAAGGGATGGGGGAGGTTTGGGGGAATCCAGTGACGGAAAACATGGTGAGAGCCAAGTAACCGCTCGTGTGGGCTCCACGGGTTCTGTCGATCGTATCAGCGAGGACTACAATCGAAGCGCGGCTACTAGGGCAACCGGTTTCATGGGTAAAAGTGCAGAGGTTACATGGATGCAGAGGCTGAAGAAAAGACAAGCCCGGTTGGGCTCGGAAAGTAGCGAAGACGAAGATGACGAGGATCATCCGACTCTTGACGGCGGACAAGCCTCGCTATCATTTGCGCACGGACTGCACCACTGGAACGACACCATCTACACCAAAGCCGAAAGCAATCCACCAGTTAGTGAATCAACGTACCATTGCGATGATCTTGATGTGCTCATCCCGGATCAAGTCGACCCCTTCGAGATTCCACCCAAGCACACCGCATATGCACTTTACCAAAGCTATGTTGATACCGTTCATCCTGCATTTCCCATCATCGGCCAAGTTACCTTCACGAATCAGGTGCAGACCTTTCTCGATAATGATAAGATCAACACCGGCCACAATTGGTTGGCGATATTGAATTTGATCTTCGCCATTGCCGCAAAGTACTCGCACCTGGTACAAGCCGAATGGAGGGGAGATGAAAGGGATCACCTGATATATTTCACCAGGGCTCGTATGCTTGGGTTCAATGGAGAGACAATTTTGGGTCATGCGGAACTCCAAAGAGTGCAGATTGCAGGGCTCATGGCATTTTATCTCATGGCGATTAACCACATTAACCGGTATGCAACTCCTTCATTCGAAACAGCCTTGAACCTAACAGGGCATAAAGATCATGGTCCATCAGCGGTATTGCTATTCGACATGCCATCACTCTTGGTCTCAACCTTCGGAACGAGAACAAAAAGGTGAATGAATCGTCCAAAGAAATTCGACACCGAGTCTGGTGGGCTTTGTGTTCCACTGAACGCATGGCCGCAGTCATGACCGGGCGCCCTACGTCAGTCCTTGGAAGCGACTGTACTGTCCCGCTACCGTTACCCATTGATGAAGATGTCATTTTCAACAAAGAGGGTCTGGCCCATGTTGCTTCGAATTCTCGGCGCTATTCCTCCGGCCAGGACACGGTATCCACACCATCGTCCACCACTTCATCAACGAGAGCTAGGACATCTCCAGCAAACTCCTTCTCGCCCACATCCCACCATTTGGGAAGCGAGAATATAAGAGGAGTACCCCCCAACCATGCAATGTACTTTCTCTATCACACAAAGCTGAGCATCCTCACCAACGAAGTTTTGGATCGGCTGTATCGTGCTAGTGCTATCTCCGAATCATGGGAAGGAATACAAATCATTATCGGTACTCTTGAATCCAAGCTGGAGCAATGGAGATCCGAGTTGCCATCGGTATTTGACTTCACCAAGAAGCAGCGAGACCAGCAATTCGTCCGTCCGCGCATGAGCTTGGGCTTCTTCTACTACAGCACTCTTATGATAATCAATCGGCCCTGCCTTTGTAGGTTAGATAAGAAAATCCCGAACGAGTCTAGAAAATCCTTCCATTTCAACCGCTCTGCTGCAGTCAATTGTGTGCATGCAGCTAGAGATATGATGGAGATGCTTCCAGAAGAGCCAAATCCCATAGGTCTCTATAAAGTCGCTCCTTGGTGGTGCATAATTCACCATCTTGTGCAAGCCGTGACGGTCTTGATGCTTGAATTATCCTTTCACTCGGAACACCTACCCTTCGAAGCGGAAGAAGTCCTGGAGAATGCGAAAAAAGCGATTCATTGGTTGGAGAGCATGTCGTCGGAAAACGTAGCTGCGCAACGGGCATGGAGACTATGCAACGACCTGTTACAAAGAATTGCTCCAAAGATGAGTTTGACCGTCAATGGCTTGCCGACGCCGGCGTTCAACCCGGCAGACGGGATAGAGAACCCATTCGCCACCACAGCTCTGCCTCAAAATGTACCCGCAACGCAGAGCTGTTCGACGCATTTCCCGGACGCCAGCTACTACGCAGGTGTGCAGCCCGACAACCCATACTTTCAACCACCAATGTACGCTGCTTATGACGACTTCTCACCTCCCCGCCAAGTACCGACTTCGTTTCCCTCCCCCAACATGACCACCATGTACCCTGTTTCGAGTGAGATGGATGGTCTGATCTCGCACGAGGCGCAATGACAAGGATTTTCACCTGACTACGACCATCAGTGGAACCCGAGCGATGGTGTCTTATGAGACCTGCAATGATACTATCAATTTCGGTTGCTATTCTCGTCCTTTTGCTTTTCAGCTTATGACTTATGGTTCGTACATTTTCTAGTGAGATACCCTGATACCCCAGCACTGTCTCTTAACTTCCAGTACATGACGCGATCTTGCAGAGCCCATGATCATGGCGCTCTGTAGCAATGTCTGGTACCTGCCTTTGCTTTTAGCAATTAATATGCTAGCCAAAATGCAGTCGCGTAATCGCCATTCCCGAGTCCATGTAAGGGAACCTGAATGTTTACATTGTTGACTCGCGGCAGGAATGTCTGTGAAGAATATCTCAAAAGCAACGTACCTGCATCGGAATCAACCACAAGATGCGGCTTCTGGTAGGGTTTCCCTTCCTGGTTGCGCATCTAATCCAAGCTGCTCCTCGACGAGATGATCCCCTTGATCTCAGCTTAGATCGACGCGCTGCCGGGCAGAAATTAAGATTTGTACCGCGAGCAGCCTCCACCTCAACAGTCTTCGAGAACTATGAGACTCCTCTGCCCACCTCAACAATTACGGTCCTCACTTTCATCACGCCATCCCCATCGGCTGACCCTATTCCGATCACTGCTCTATCCCAGCTCGTAACCTCTTACATCCCCCAACCAACAGACTGCCCTCCTCTCACTAGTATACCACCATTGTCAGCGTCGTCGGTCAATTCGTCTCGAGTCTCCAACCTTACTACCTCGGCCCCGATCGTAACGGCCGTCATCTCCGGATCTCCCATCAAGCGCCATATCCCATCAGCAGACTATCCCTTCTACTTCAACTTCTCCCTTCCTGATGCTACCGCCCCGGCTCTGTTGTCATGCACATCGTACATCCCAACTCTAACCCCTATCTGTCACACTACGCTCTCTCCCCTCGCCGCGTCCCCAATACCTATCACCGCTTGCGATCAGTCCGTCACGTTCAGCACTGATCATGGATATACTTCTCTTCCAACCGCTGCTCCACACGCCAACCATAGCGACAATGGCACTACCGCCAATAGAATCCACACAATAACAAGCTATTGGATCGCGGGCTGGGAGGATGTCTTGAGCGACTATAATAGCGGTTTCGGCGATCTTTCAACGAGCTGGAGCACTACTTCTAGTAATTTCGATGTCCTGATCGCTCTGGTGACGAGTACGTCCTCTTTGCCGACAACATCCGTTGGAGCATCGGCAACACCGAGTGTAGTATCGGCAGGAGGAGTTGGAACGGCATCAGGCGATGAAACAACTACAACGACAACATCTTCGACCAGGACCACGACGATGATGTTTACGGTTCGTGCGACTGCTGTGACGCCAACGGCATGATGGGCCGGGAAAGAAGGGGCTTGATTGTTATTGAAGGAATGTTGAGGTGGTGGCTTGGTTAGATAGCGACGGTATTCGGTCATCGGATTCCCGGGAGGAGAGGAGATTGGTGCTCTTTTAGGCTCCTGTGCATCTTCGGTTGATAGTGTCGTTGGCCTCGTTTGGTTCTGTTGTGGATGAAGTAGGAAACAAGGAAAAATCAAAAGGTCAAAGTCTCTCCGATTTTGACGTTGAGCCCTTGCTCGTTATGAAAGCCGTCCCACAACAAACGCATTGGACAACAGGTCTCACCGCCGCTTTCTCGGAGAAGAGAACAGCCAGCCTCATTACTAGAAAGCCGACAACGACGATAAACTTTGTTTAGCCTAGGTTTCTTCATTGCAAATGCATTATCTTATGATTGCAGAATAGGATTCACGCTCTATTTTTTCGTCTCGGACTCGAAAACTGGGTATATACAAGCAAACAGCTTCTAATCCAGAGCATCAGAGAAAAATGCCAACGCACAGAACCCACAACTCCACACCAAGGACAATCCACCCTTCAACCCCAACCTCCCTTCTCCCCTCCCCACCATCACCCCTCCCTCCCCTCCCTCCCCTTCCTCTCCTTCCTCTCCAGCACCCCAGCCAACCACTCCTCAAACTCCTCCTCGGCGACCTGCTCCCTCCCCTCCCCAGCCTCAATCCCCAACCGCCCCCGCACCTTCCGCCGCAGATCCTCCAAAGTACTAATATCCCACGCCCACAACCCCCCCCCCGCCATCATCATCATGAAACTGCTGACGTTGACCGTCGCGAGGCTGAGCGCCTCGACGGCTTCGAGCGGGCCGTTGACGGGTAGCCGCGGGGGCGCGTTGGAGGGGTGGTAGAAGGACGGGAAGGTGGCGAGGCGTCGGCGCAGGAGCGCGCGCCGCGTTATTAGCGTCGAGAGGGTGAAGAAGGAGGCGCCGGCGAGGAAGAGGGTGAATTGTTTGAGGGAGCGGGGCGCGAAGAGGGTGGGCGGTGTGGTGGGTGGGGGGGTGGGTTGGGGGTCCGTGGCGTTGGGGGTGGAGGGTGAGGGTGTGGGTGTGGGTGTGGGTGTGGTCATGGCTGGGGGGGTGGCGCCGTGGAGGAGTGCCATGCCCTTGTGGTCAGGGGAGAGAAGAATGGGGATGGAAGCTAATGGCACAGAGATGTTTGTGGGAAGTTGTCAGTCTTTTTGCCTCAGGATCTCAGACGTATTAGATGGAACTAAGCCCCTTCAGGGCCAGCTGCGCTACACCTTTTCGGGTAAGCGGTGGCGGCTAAGTCCCTTTGGGTTAGCTGCCTTGCTTACTACTTGGTATACCAGGGGGTTAAACTCTAGCGTGCGGGAGCAAATCGCTAGTTTCTCCACGCCGCCCTAATAATTTACTATGGCAGCTCTGGAGACATCAACTATCTTACTTCATCAATCAATCAACATGACCCTTCCTATCAAGATGAAGCTTCCTCCACCTTGTACGCCTGTACGCAAGCAATTGACACGAGATCTACGTCTACAAGTACGTACTTTACACGACGTCGGCTTTCAATACGCCAGAATTGCATCCTCACTCGATATATCACAAGGTCAGATTCGGTACGCTTTGAATCATCGTCTTACGTCCCAAAACAAGCTCTCAGGTCCTTCCTCGATGATCAATGACGACGCTGGAAAGATATTGATTGATTTCGTCTGTGCATCACGTCTTCATCGTCGAATGCCTTACTTTCGTGTTGCTTACGAGCTCAATTGGAACGTTTCCGAACGCGTTGTACAACATTACCTCGAGTTACATGGCTTTCGCAGACATGAGGCTCGAAGAAAACCTTACATATCGGAGCATAATCGTTTAGCACGTCTGGCTTGGGCTTACGAACATCTGTCCTGGACACGAGAGCAATGGAATCGGATACTTTGGACGGATGAAACGTGGGTCACGAACAGGCACGGCAAGATCTGGGTTACAAGACGTGCAGGAGAAGAATATGATGATACATGCGTCACAGATAAGGAGGCTAAACCTCACGGATGGCTGTTCTGGGGCTGTTTCTCTGGTGGACTGAGCTTAGGACCAGGGCTTTTCTGGGAGAAGAGCTGGGGTTCCATTAATCAGGCTTCTTACGTTGAACATACGGTACCGCAGATCGTGGCTTGGATCAGGTATATATACTCTGTCAAAGATAGAGAGTGTTTTGCTAATTACTATGTCACTAAATTAGAGATCATCCCGAGCTACAATTGATGCAGGACAACGCTTCTCCTCACGCTGCTAAATACACTAAGCAGATTTTACACGAAGCAGGTGTTTCTGTCATATTTTGGCCTGCATATTCACCTGATTTGAACCCAATCGAGTCGCTATGGGACCTCTTGAAGGATTGGATCGCAGAAAATTATATAATGGAGGATTTAAAGAAATATGAGGTGATACGAGAGGCTGTTCATCGGGGCTGGCTTGCAATTAGAAAGGATCAATTGGATCATCTAATAGATTCAATGCCTGCAAGGTGTGAAGCAGTCATCGTAGCAAATGGAAAGGAAACAAAATACTAGATAGATTATCTCCAGAGCTGCCATAGTAAATTATTAGGGCGGCGTGGAGAAACTAGCGATTTGCTCCCGCACGCTAGAGTTTAACCCCCTGGTATACCAAGTACGTAAGTTCCATCTACCTTACTTGGTAGTAAGCAAAGCAGCTAACCCAAAGGGGCTTAGTTCCATCTACTACGTCTGAGATACTGAGGCAAACCCTAACCCCCGTACCCATTCCCAGGTGGTCAAAAGATGACTTGAAGTTGAAGGTACTGTACGAAATCCGTCATACCAGACGGCGTAAACACCTTTCGAAGTCTCCCTTCATGAGCAATAACAATAATCCTACATAGAAACTACATTTCACATCTCGCAAAAGTCCTGCCCGGACCAACGAAGTAATGTTGACAACTACGAAGGGTTATTATCAGCATAAACATACTACGGGGAGACACGAATGTCAAGTCGTGCCTGAGAGCACTTCTCGAAAAGTTTCCAATCGCTAACTTGGAAAGAGAGAGATGGGCTTGGAGGTCGTTGTCGCACTCGACGTATGTATGGCCACGGGATATGGGAAGTTTACTTAGGGTGACGATACATATTGCCTTGCAAGGCTACCGTACCGTGACTGGGTGGGGCGATTGTCTGGACCGATGAGCCAGAGCGGCACATAGGTGGCACTTTTCGAAGTAAGGAAAGGTGTGCACTGCTTTGACTGGACGATTTGTGCATATCGACAACTGGGAACAGCATGCTTCCCGTAGGCCTAGATCAGGGGAATGTTGGGAAAACTTCTGCCTGATTGGTCTTGGAGTGCAGAAACCACAGGCTCTAATTCTGCACTGACTACTGACCTCGACGTGACCTACTTTACTTGAGCAGTAAGTATGGCGGTGGGTTCAGCAATTTCATGAGCCTGAAGTTCGCCTTCTGTTGATCAAATCCATGCCTCTCTTGTAATGAATGCTTGTGCAGTCGAGGGGTCCAATGTTGCGTTCGTACCGCCTCATACTCATATACTGTAGTATCGTTCACTCGGTGCATTTGCTCAGCATACCTTTGTTCAGTGAGCCGTCAGCTTTTGAGAGCCACCATCTATCTCTTGCTGCTCATGCCTGACCCAGATCGATCAACACGTGGCAAAAATCCAACTGGGACCCCAAATGCCACAAAGACGACGGACGACTACTGGAGCAGGTTACATACCCAGACTTTGTCCCACTGGCATCAGACCAAGCAGGGGACTGTAAAATCTTTGGCCCACTATGTCAAACTGGAATCGTAGCTGTTGGCGTCAATGTGAATAACAGCACAACGTCCACTACAATTGTCCCCTGCCCGTCTTACCTCTCCCGACAAGCCCGCTCAGTAGTACGACAATGGTCGCAGCCGGCGGACGCAATGTTTGATTGTTTACGAATTGAAGTGAGGGGAGAGGGAGCGGAGTGACGGAGAGGAAGCCGTGATAGGAAGGGAAGTAGGGGGGTTATAGTGCCGTTGTCCAAGGTATGCTGGGCGAGGAAGTCCTGATACTCGAATTGATGAATTGATCGCAAACAAGCACTCCGCAACAATTGTATTGGTTAAAAATTCCTCTGGTATTCGTATCCTGAGCAACATGCAACTTCCCCCCAAGCCAGATACCAAGCTCTCGTTCCCAGCCTGACTCACGAACCAATACCTAAATCCCTTCTCTCAAATCATAATATCCTATCCATAACTATCCTATCCATGCACAAGCTCCAGTTCCATCCAAATCCCTAGCTCTTGTATTTCAAATACCTCTCTTTATGCACGATATCGACAGTATATGCCACCCAGAGAAGAAATCGAAGCTGGTGTATCAGGACATTACAAGATCGGACCCACCGCTTTGACCACAAGCTTGTAGATACCTCGTCGAAGATTGAGCTTGCTTCTTCCGGGCTGCCCCTTTCCAATATCTGCACCGTCTGTCTTTGGGGAGGTTTTCATCGTCTTGCTGAAAAAGCGGCGATGTTTCCTCTCCCGACACGGCTTCTGGTTGGGTATTTCAGGAGGGCGGATGATTACCGACGACGGAATCTTCGAAATAGACGACGGTGCCGAAGACACAGACGACCGACGGGTCGAAACCAACGAGATCCGCATCGACGAACTCGGAGACGCCGACCTCACCGGTGATGGTTCCCCCGAAAACTCCCGTATCCCTGCCTCAACAGCATCCCACTCCCTCCTCCTCGCGCGCTTCTCCGCCCTTTTCTTGACTTCCTGCCCATACTCCACGATCTCATTCGCCAGAGGAACATTCTCATCAAAACCCCACACGTTGATGTTGGTATGCCCAACCTGCACCATAAACTTTTCGTCCCCCATCAGCGCCGCTCTGAAAACAGACGGATCCATGATTCCATTTGGTCCGCTGTAGCCACCGCGTTGGAGAGGACCGTAGAAGATTTCCGACACCTCGGCTACTCTTGTTGGTGATTGTTTGGTTAGATCATGGACCATGATGGGCTCGCGATCTGTTGGATCGCCGCTGGCGATGTACATAGTCCCATTATGCATGTAGGAGACCTGATTCTCGTATGTTGGTTTCGCAGTCCGGATGGGCGAGCTCCAAAGGGGGACTACAAGGTCTCGAGTTAGCATTGCTCTTTTAGAATAAGTTCATGAGGTACGAAGCACGTTTGCAGTGTAGGTACTCCATAAACATGTGTCTCAGAACTCATAATTAGGCTTAGCTTAGGTATAAACAACCCGAAAATATGCTTACTCAGGCCGAAGAAGAGTCCATCGATGAATTGGTACGGCCCGCTATCGATATTGTTCAAGACGACGGCACCAGGGATCATACTTTTTTCGACGGAGCGGCGTTTTACCCTTGCGCTGTATTTGCCGGAGCTCCATGACCTAGTCTTCTCGTGGACTTCGCGCGTGGACATGGCAATGAGATCACCGTAATTGAAAGCGATCCATCTTCCTACAAAGTAACCTCTCTCGATTTTCTTTAGGTAAAAGACCTCGATAATATCCAGCTTGGGATGGAACAAGAGAGGTCCTGTGTAAGGTACAGTGTCTATCGCTTTCACGTTTTGCTCTCCGAAATGCCAGACCACAAGAGGCTCTATTCTCTGGTTTGAGCGGAAGGCGACGTCCAGTCCGCGTACAGCAAGCCATGATATCGTGGCCATCCCAAGAGCGATGCTAGATCCTTCTCCAGTGATTTGGTCGTAGGCATAACACGTTCTGTATAGGAGAGAATTAGCAACGTAGGGCCAGGCATAGATAAATCTAGGCAACTCGAAGACCAACTGGACAGATGACCGAGGCAACATGAGCATAGAAGCAAAGAAGCAAAGATATGGGCACTGAATAGAAATATAGCACCCCTCACCCATCATATGTGACCGCCACAACAAGCCGATCGGAAAGTTTCAGATGCCAGATCCGCATCGTACGTTCACAGAAACAATCTACTACGATCCCAGTCTCCAGGCAGCAGACTTTGATAGTCGGTCCCTCATTCCAAGCTATCTTGCCTTGGAAGTAGTCGGCGAACACTCCGCTGGAGTTGCCTGCAAAGAAAGGAATGGCCCCGTGGGTGTACTTGTACGATGCTTTCTTGACTGGTCTTCCAGTTTTAAAGGCGTGTAAACGCTTGGCCGCAATGAACAGAGCAATCGCGGGATCAACGACTTGTGCGGTTTGCAGGGCGAACTGGCCAGGAAAGTGATAGCAGAGCGCTGCATTGCAGAGTTCGGTAGATGAAAGTAGGCGTCGCCATGGCTTCGAAACCTGCGATAGCTGTGTTAGTAAGCTTGAAGAGAGTAGAGAGCAAAAGTTGAGGAATTTGAATCAAAGCTTTAGTGCCAGGAAGACTTGGGTAGGCAACTGCGTAGCCGGAGCAGGGTTGCGGTTTCCATTCTAGGATAGACATACTCTCCTGGCAGATATCAGGTCCACCGGGTTTAGGTGGTTTGCCACCTGGAACACCAACTCAAACGGCAACGAAGCCAGCATGTCGAATCTTGCGAGTCCTTGGCCACGTTGACCAGAAGTAGGACACATGGCGATATCAGTAATATGCCCCCTGATACAGGGGGTAACGCTGGTGAAGCATATCAGCAATGACTCTGCTGAATCCAAGATCAACCCCTACCTGTTTGGCTCGTCGTTCATTCCGCTTGATCTGATGGTTCCCATCTTCAGATGTTGTAGGCTTGTCGCCGTTCTACTCTACCAACTCTCATGATCGCAAGGTGTTGTTTCATTACCAACGTTATTAACCTGTGAATTATCTGACGACAAAACACAATGAAGAAAATTCTTGGGGTTTTTGAGATTTATGCGGATATAACTTGCTCAAACTGTGACAACTGCGTGTGAATGTTAGATAGAACTTCTCTTGGCATATTGTCAAGAGCCAATATCGCACGTGACGGCGGCAATATTCTTCACAGCAGAAGCGCCTTCGGTATTGAAGGTCTCTGAATAGCCTGGTCCTATGGAGCGTTCGGAGCCTGAAGTTCTTCACATCACACTGGATGATACTAAAATACTTTAGCATCAATGACGCGAGTAATGGAGTAATGCACAAACAAGTCAACCATCATGGCTACCTAGCTTGTGAGAGAATTGAACAACTGCAAATTAACAAGGTCTTACATAAACCAGAGCACGGCTGCATGTCAACTCCATAACACCGATATCCCAGTAAATCGGTCCTTGACCTGACCTGCTCTGCTCTGCTGCCTCCAATTAACATGCACATCCATCTTTTGCTCCTGCTTCTCCTCGAGGCCCAGTAAGATTCACCCTCTCCGCCCCTGCTCCCAATGCAGTCTGACCCTGACCGGTCGCACCCGGACCTCTTGATGGTTTCATCTGGATTTCCGGTATAGCATTTGCAATCGCTGTAAACACTTCCTGCACATTTGCACCAGTCTTTGCACTGGTCTCGAAGAATAGTAATCTCTCTTCCTCTGCATATTCCCTTCCTTCCTTCGTACTTACTTTTCTCGCATCGCCATCTTCCTCAGCTTCTTCGCCGTTGTCAGCCGGTTCCTCATCGCCATCGTCGGCGGTGTTCCCCTCTGAGCTATCCTCATTTGTCAGATCGAGTTTATTCCCAACTAGCGCAATGACAATTCCCGGACTTGCTTGCCGCTGGAGTTCTGCGACCCAGTGGCGGGCTTTGATCAGGCTGGTGGGTTTCGTAAGGTCGTAGACGACCAAGGCGGATTGTGCGTTACGGTAGTACATAGGTGCCAATGAGGCGAATCGTTCTTGACCGGCCGTATCCCAGATCTCGAATTTGATTGTACGATGCGGTAGGTTGCATTTTTGAGTCAGGAAGGCGGCTGTGCACGGTTTAGCACAAGGTCACTACGGAAGCGCAATGAGATCTTGCAACCTACCACCGATCGTGGGTTCTTTGTTTTCTTGAAAGTCGTTACTGACGAAGCGGAGAACTAGGGAGGACTGCACATGGCCCCACGTCAACCTCTTGCCTTAAGAGTTTGAGTGGATGGTATTACCTTTCCTACCGCGGCTTCGCCGAGTAGGACAAGCTTGACACTGCTGCTCGGCTTTGGTGCTGCAGCTGTAGAGTCGGCCATAGTTTCAGGATGGCGTTGATTACCTCGGAGCTGAGCGATAGGGGTTCGCAGACGGGGGGCTTAGGCACCTACAAGGCGTTCCAGTCCTCTTCTCAAAACTCCAATGAAAGAGTTCAATGATACGAGTGAATTAGTATTTGCCTGATTGCCTTATGACAACCTTTTGGCGTTGTGCCCAGCGCCCTTGATTCCTTTATAATGATTAGTCCAAATATGGTTTAGCGCGATTCCCTTAAAGGCAAAAGGTACCTACGATACCTAAGTACTTAGATACTTTAGTACTTTAGTACGTTGGTACGTTAGGCGGCTACATGTGCATGACATCGTACTTTGGCAATAAGGTAAATGGGCATTCGGTGCAGTGCAAACCAATCGAAACCCCCAGTCGCTAGTATTGCTAGTCGGTCATCGGATCAATCGAGTCACACCCAGAAGAGAGGCGTGACAGGATGAAAGCAGATGTCGAATTCTATATGCATAAGCTAAAAGCGCACGAAGTTAAATCCGATCATGGCCGAATCCCCCGGGACCTGCCCTGCTTTGCTTCTCCCAAGTCCCTATGCACCTAGCAAAGCCAAGAACCAGCGCGGTGAGAAAAGCTATGCCCAAGAACCCACGAAAGAAACGAAGCAGAGCTATTGTACAGGCGTTCCGATCTCAAATGACTGTGAAGTCTGAATAATCTATGTTGTGTATCTCCCCAAATCCCAACCTGTGTGGTCTAGTCGAACTCCGAAAAGACTTTTTGGGTACCGATGCAAGGAAATTCGTAGTGGGCCAGGAAAATCGAATATGCTGGACGATGTCGAAAAGCTGGAAATGTCGCTCAATGGTGCAAGTCGCTGGGTATCGCAAATTTGGTGGTGGTACAGTGTAGACCGAGGTGTTGTTACAATCTATCAGACGCCAGAAGAACCGAAAGGAAAGTGGTGGTCGTGGTAGGAACCCGAAGGCTGGGGCGACGGGCATTGTGAATCGAGGGCGAGTGGTGCGGATGAATAATAAGTCTACCCAGGATATGGTTAGCAAGGGCGTAAAAGTGTAATTATAGACTGCATGGTAAAGTACGTACTTTGCGGGGGGGGTCACTCATCCCTTCTCCAAGAACCACCAGAGCCACTGGGCTGCTTTGAGCGAAGCGGTAGCCAGGTCGCCGAGGATTGACACGGCCAACAGTCGTATGCAGTGACTCGAGCAGTCTTGGAGCCCATCGTATTTATCGAGGTTTCGGTGGTTGTGGTTTTGGCACTCCAGTGGTGTCGTATGCGCCTCGTCCCATGTTTGCCAGTGTGGTCTCTCTGATGATCATAAAAGCGTCGGATGGGCTGGGGGCGACAGTAAGCATGTGTTCTAGAGAAGAAAGCTGGGACGGTAGAAGATGGGAAGGGGATATATAATAATTGCCAAGATGAATCGCGCCGCGCTGACTGACTCACAAATAGATTAGGGCTGTGTTCGACGTCCTCGTAAGTGCAGCTGAACTGCGATGGTGACAGCGCTTCTTTCCCGGGGAGGTGCAGATGCAGGTGAGATTCACTGCTGAGTACGAAAGTATTCCTGTTAGGAATCCAGGGATTTAAGGCGGAGATGGATTTTGAATCCTGAGGTATGCACGGTAAGGTCTCGAGGCAGACTCAGCGGCAGAATGTTCCGTTTCAAGGCAATCGAACAAGGCCTTTGGGATGACTGCGTAGGCACCCGATTCGTTTCTCAAGATGCACAGTACGTCGGCCTAATATAGGGAAGGAGTGTGTATTAGAGGGAGAGGGAGAGAACGTGTGTTATCTATTGCCAGCAACAAGACACATATCATGCAAGGAAGGGAAGAAGTGACATGAAAGAGGTTTGTAGGGCGTATCCGACGGGGGAGTGATATATTATTATTTTGGAATTGGCATGCCGGCACCCCTTGAACAACCGAGACTTTTTTTCTTTTTTTCTTTCAGTCTCTTGCTCTCAGACCCTAAATGATCACTACTACGTATGATCTAGTTATGATACCATATCCCTTTGTGACAAGCGTTTATTATGATTATAATTATAATTATCATTCTGAGCTCAGTTGGTGTTGGTGTGGAAATAAGTGATACGATGACGCAGAACATAAACCCGCCCTCCTGGCTCTCAGAAATGCACTCTCCCCATTCCCAGCCCAAAGGGTGTGGCAGACCAGGATGAAAGACGTTTCAAGAGCCTATTGCCAACACTGTACGCCCTTGTCACAGCCTAATGCGGCACCGGATGCCCTGTTGTTCGAAGTCTAGCGGGTCGCAAAGATGAAAAGGTGAACGGTCGGGATGGAGGGATGGATTTCCCACCTCTCCCCCCCCTGTACCACAGCGTGTACCTGCAGCAGCCCCCCCAGCCAGGGTGCACTGGTGCAGCCACCAAGGCAAGACGGCTCATCCAGATCCCAGTGAAAGCATGGCCTGGCTGGAATAACGATCATCGTACATGAAGCTTGACCCATGTGTTCGGTAAGGTAGTGTATTCCGTAAGGTAGTATGTATGGGAATATTGGATACATCATTAGGTACGTACGAGTAGTAAACTAAGGTGAGTGATATGATAATTCACGCAAGTATTATTTTTATTTTTATTTTTACTTTTATTTTTACTTTTACTTCCATCCACCTTCCTTTCGGAATTCGATCAATCCCGGAATTGCAGAACCAGATAGGTACTGTACGACCAGCAGTCAGTCTACATAGTCTACATAGTCAGTCATACATTGATTCCGTCATGATTATGACTCCTCCTCCACCACTACGGAGACGTTCTGATGCGTGGCTGAGTGATCGCAATGATACCCAAGCCATTGGGCTTTATTATGATACTTCTCATCTTAGCTGCGCCGAAAACGTGCGGTCAGACATTTCGCTTTTCCGGTGCACTGTTGCCTGCCTGTGCCTGTGCCTGTGCCTGTGCCCGGTGCCCGGTGCCCTGTTTTGACTCCTTTAAACTCCTATTGCCTGATGATAATCTCCAAATTCAAATGCGACGCAGCGCTGCCTGTCCGGACACTTCCACCACCCCTGGCCTTGGTGAACTTCCCCTAGATTGCACGGCTACTGTTCCGTACCCAGTCTCTAAAGTACCCAACCGTCAGGACTAAGGGAGAATCTATGTACATAATCCTCGTAACCATCCGACCATCGGGTTGGGAAAATGCTAGAAGCACACTAGAATGAAAGAGACTTCTGTCTCGGCTTCGGGAGCTCTTCCGCGACTGAGACTAAAGTGCTTACTCCATGGACCATACCTTGCCTTAACCGACGGATTATTAGGTGCTTTACTGCCCGTTGCTGTCTTGAAATCGGAACGTCCGTTGCAGAACCCGATTGATCACAATACTGCCATGTTCGTAAGTGGGTGGCAAGGCGTCCCAATCTGAGAGCAACGAGCCATCGGAGGATGGACCATTAGTGGAAATCGTCGCGATCCTAATCAATCAGAAATACCAATTACTTGTTGTTGTCATCAGAATCATTGACTCATACTGTCGAGGGCTTTGCCTGATGGCTTGGAAGCAGAACCTATCAGTAAGGCAATGCTTGTCCGGGGCGCATATAACCCATGCGTCGCACAGATAACATGTACCATGTACCATAACCAGTTCCAACAGTAGCAAAGGGTGCAATGAGACTATGAGAGATATAATAACTTCCTACTACTACAGACTACAGTACGGATTTAGCATGGAAATACTTGCGCCGAAGCGAGAAAAAGCGTTAATGGCACTTCCGAGTCGGCCAATCAGAAACTACAGTACAACGGCAAAAGCCACAAATAGGATGAAGACTAATGAGCGTTCGAAGGTATGTAGATACCTACAACAGTTGTTCTACAGAGTAAGTCTTTCTGTTTCCAAATGTCCAATCTCCAGATTCCAATCAGATGCTCCTTGCCGTGTCGTGCGTGTCCCAGCGGCCGGAAGCCGTCCCGGCGCTTTGAAACCCAAGTTCTCACTCTCCGTGTGAGATACTCGGTAGGCTGTAGGTATGTACCTTTCCGTCCGAACACCTGTCTTGGCAGATGGCATGACAACCCACGGTGGTTGAAATCCGAGATCTCACATTTGATTGATGATTCCCATTGTCTCATGCACGAGACGCATTCGGTAAGGCTCTGGAAGAGTGGCAGCGTCGGATCTCACATCTGGTGTGCATCCTGCAATGCTCAAATCTCCATGTACACGCAGGCAAGCGCAAGCGTACGATGCATCGGTTTCAGATACCTTATGCCTTCCAAACTGGCAACACCACCCAAGGAAATACGAAGTACGAAAGCAGCAGGTACAGGTACAACCAGGCATCCATCCATCCATCCATCCTCTGAAGCTTTTCATTTAATTCTACATCACCGTTAAAAATTAAAAATATAAAATATAAAAATTGTTGTATTAATGTTATTTCTGGAAATTGCTGAGTCGATCGGTTTCTGCTCCCCGGTCCGGCCCCTCCTTCCCTCCTTCCCTCCTTCCATCCCCTCCTTCCCTGACTCCCCTAATCTCCTTATTCTAGCGGCTTGACGGTAATGCAGTGTCAGCTGCAACGATTCGCACCGCCATCAGCGCTGGGTCAGGGACGAACTGCAAGTCTGCATCAACGTCGTGCTTGCCACGTGGACTTTCCAAGGCCAAAATCATTAGAGTAGAGTACTACCTTACCTAGCCCGTACCGTACCGTACAGTCGGAAAGAAAGTAAGTATGATTCTAAGGTAGATACTATTTTAATTCATTTGCTATCGTGTCACCGACAACTCCACCCCTTATGATTACCAAGCTAGGTATTGTATCCTCCAAATGCGTCGTGGTCTCGCGGATAATTCCACATCTGGGCTGTCTTTTCTTCAGCGTTCATATCCCAGTTATGTCACCGCGTATCTAGCAGTCACCCACATGCTGACTGCAGCGCCTGACGTAAGTGGGTTCCAGTTCTTATTTCTCGCTGTCCGATTACGCTATACAAGGTGACAACACAGTTACACAGAGAAGCATTCCGCAAGAGAGTCAAGATGTGATGGCATGATAACGTTATCGTGCAGGGAGATCCGATAATGGCATGGCCATGTGCAATCTACAGCCTTATAGAATACATATGTTCTAGAAAGCTGACAAGACCACGCCTGCAGGCTTTCAGCTTACGCGGACGACAATCGTGGAACTGATAGGAAGATTTCGCAATGTGGAGCCGGAGAGCGACTTTGCGTCATTTGTTTCGCCGCTTTGATAACCCTGGGCGTCCTGTGCCAGTGCCGTCAGCGTTCCAGTGTGAAGCAACGTAGCATGCACAGATATGTGCCGCAGGTGAAGGCTGAGTATGAGTAGCACACAGACATGTGTGTGCCTTGTTTGGAGGCTGAGAACGAAAGGGGATGAGGATTGAGGGTTAGGGTTTCATATTGATTGTGTGTGGACGGCGTAGTAGCGCGCCGTAGCCGCAGCCAAGTGAAACTCAGGTCATCATCCCCACCATTTCGATCCGCTAATTCCTAATCTTCCAACGGCTTGCCTCTTCCCCGTCACCATCCCCGTCACCATTGGAGGCAATCATTCTTTCCCTTGACATTTGTCAGCTTCCTCGGCGTCCCCCAAACCGCCCCCGCCCCACTGTCACCGATCAACTCCACCCCCCCTCCACCCGCTCTTTCACCGCCCAACCTTCCACCCTCTCATAATTTTCCAGAAATGGCCACAGCAAATTGGCGGACCATAAATATTGACCTCCTCGACCCAGATTCTCCCGCCAACTTTGACAATTCCTCCCTCCTCCCATCCGTCCCCTCCGTCTCAGCCCAAGAAGTCCAAACCCTCTCATGCCAGATAAAACAGCTCCTCCGAGGCGGTGATAGCGAAGGCGCTTTGAGGGGAGCGCTGGAAAACGCGCCGTATGGTGGGGATGCCGGAGCGAAGGTGAGCCCAATGTCCCACCTCTCCCTCCCCGCCCCCCAATCTCTTCCCGCAACAACGCATAGGGGTAAGCGGAGAAGGAAGAGCATAGGGCTAGCATTGTTGAGAGCGGCAATTGGAAAGAAGACCTAATACTGACTCAGAACCCTCCAGGACATCCATGTCGCAACCGTCGTCGAAATCCTCCAATCCATCAAACAATCAGACATGTCGCCCATGCTAAGCCGCATCTACGCTTCGGACGGCGGCACCGAAGTCCTCGACGTCCTAATGAAATACCTGTATGTTCCTCCATCTCCCACCCCCCCACATCACCCACAAATTAACACCCCCTCTCCCCCAATAAAGCTACAAAGGCATGTCCCCAACCCCACAATCTTCCTCCACCACTACCACCTCCTCTACCGCCCAACAGCGGGCTCTAACCCCCCAAGCAACCGGGTTCTCGCAAATCCACTCCCGAGGCGGCGGCGAAGGCGGCGGGCAAGCCATGAGCGTGCTGCTGAGTTGGCACGAGAAGGTCGTTGAGATTGCCGGGTTGGGGGCTGTGGTAAGGGTGATGACGGATCGGCGGATTGTTTGAGGGAGGGTTTATGGGTTGGGGAGGCTGGAGAGAGGGGATTGGGTGTAGGGGAGGGGGGGGGGGGGGGGGGGGGGGGAAAAACAAAA